>ENA-OPRT01000992-OPRT01000992.1-human-gut-metagenome-genome-assembly--contig:-NODE-992-length-11888-cov-7.460999_pt1 | contig 11888 bp, 10 predicted proteins | sample MGYA00241895_ERZ501884 | MGnify/ENA primary metagenome ERZ501884 (study PRJEB25962, sample SAMEA2042225) | human gut metagenome | biome: human gut; feature: human-associated habitat; material: faeces...
CTGATTCTGAACTTCAATTTGTCGGTCAGCCGGGCCGCCGCCGGGGCGATCCGATCCCGTCAATAATAATCGTTCCTGATCCGCAGAAGGGATCATATAAGGGCTGAGAAGGCTTCCAACCGGAAAGTCCGATCAATCCTGCGGCCAGGTTTTCTTTCAGCGGTGCTTCTCCTTTATCCCGTCTCCAACCTCTCTTGAACAAGGATTCACCGGAGGTGTCAAGATAGAGAGTGACTTTTTGGTTGTCTACAAAAACGAAAATCTGGATATCCGGGTTGTGTTTTTCAACGTCCGGGCGAGCTTCCGATCTTTCGCGGAAACGGTCGCAAACGGCATCCTTAACTCTTAAAGTTAGGAAGTTTATGCTCTTGAGAGGGCAATTCTTGGCTGACAGAGAAATCTTGATGGACTGTTTTTCCGTAAAGTAATTTTCCCAAGGAATGGAGAAGGTGAACTTGTAGATGTCGTCTTCCGTTCTGTAGTTTCTCTCGCCTACCTGCAGGAGAATACGTGAAGCATATCTCGTCCAAAGATTTGCCTTCATCATTCCCAGCGTTGTTGTTGTGAAGAAACAGCCGGCCTTTTTTGACTTGAATTCAGTAATGCCCAACTGTTTAAGCTCTTCTTCGAAGAGACTTTCTAAAGAAAGAGGTACTACGGCGTAGTATTTGTTTAGCTTTTCGCTCATTTTCTTAATTCCCCGTGTCCAATTACGATGTACTTAAGGCTGGTCAGTCCCTCCAGACCAACAGGTCCTCTAGCATGTAACTTATCGTTGGAAATGCCGATTTCTGCTCCTAGGCCATATTCAAAGCCGTCTGCAAATCTGGTGGAGGTGTTGAGCATGACGGAAGAGGAATCGACTTCTCTAAGAAATTTTTGACTGGATACCAAATTGTTAGTGATGATGGAATCCGTGTGTTTAGATCCGTATTGATTAATGTGTTCTATCGCTTTATCCACACTGGAGACTATTTTTATAGAAAGAATAGGAGCGTTATATTCTGTTGACCAATCTTCTTCGGATGCAGTTTTGATGTCATCGAAGCCTGCGTCCGTCAGAATTTCCCTTGATTCTGGATCGCAGCGGAGCTCCACCCCTTTCTCTAAATAAATAGAGGCCATTTTTGGAAGAAAGATGGCTGCGATATTTTTATTCACAAGAAGAGTTTCCATAGCGTTGCATGGAGAAAATCTCTGTGTCTTTGCATTGTCACACACTTTCCAAGCGAGTTCCAAATCCGCACTCATATCAACATAAGTATGGCAGATGCCGTCCAAGTGTTTGATCATCGGAACGGTGGCTTCTTCCATAAGTCTTGAAATTAAACTCTTTCCGCCTCTGGGCACAATTACATCTACGTATTTTCTGGCCGTGATAAGAGCACCCACCAATTCTCTATCCGGGTTGGTGATAACTTGAACTGATTCTTCGGGAAGATAGTTAAGTCTCAAAGCTTCTTGGATGCATTCGCCAAGGACTTGGTTAGAGCATCTGGCATCGGAGCCTCCACGCAAGATGACGGCATTTCCGCTTTTTAAACATAAAGCCGCTGCATCAATCGTTACATTCGGACGAGATTCGTAGATGATTCCGATTACTCCGAGGGGAACTCTCATCCTTCCGACTTGGATGCCGGAGGGCTGAGGCTTCATCTCTAAGATTTCACCAATCGGGTCGTTGAGTCCTGCGATTTGTTTTAGGCCAATGCACATTTGGTTTAAAACTTTCTCTGAAATCGTTAATCTGTCAAGAAAGGCTTCGGACAATCCTTTCTCTTTACCCGCTATCAAATCTTTTTCATTTGCGAGATAGATTTTCTCAGCATTTTTTAAAAGCAAATCAGCAAGAGTATTTAGAGTGTTGTTTTTTACTTGGGCAGGAGTTTTAGCCAGAATAGTGGCTGCTTTTCGTGCTTTTTCCCCAAGGTTTTTCATGTATTCAGCATTTTGTGCGCTAATGGTAGAGGACATAATTATCTCCTGCTAATACAAAGTAAAAGAGCTGCGGCTTTTAATTCTTGCCATGGATCTCCTTGCGATTGGGAAACCTTAAAGCCTTTGGACATTTTTTCTACATTGTTGTAGCGATGTACCACTTTTTCCAAAAGAGCCAAAGGCACACGGCGAGCAAGGTTTGCAAGCATCGTTTTGCGAGAAGGCAAGCCTCTTATAGAAGAAGGAGAGCCTCCTTGATTTAATAAAATCAGATTTCTAATATCATCATTCAAAAGCCAAAGGAAGGAGGGGATGCTGACGTTTTCTCCTTTAAGACCATCAATGATTTTCGAAATTCGTTGAACGTTACCTTCAAGAATTGAATCAGCTAAATCTTGAGGATTGAATCGAGAAACATCTGAAACCGCTTCCAAAAGGTCTTTCAGCTCGATATTTCCCCGAGGACAAAGAAGGGCAAGTTTGTTGATTTCCTGAGCACAAGCCAGTAAATTGCCTTCGGTGGAGGCGGCTAAGAATTGCGCTGCTTCTTCAGAAAGATTTTGCCCGTTTATCGAAGCTCTTTTTCTAATCCACCCTGGTAGTTGCTGTCTGGAAACTAGTCCGGCGTTAATAATGGCCGCAGAAGAAGAGATTTTTTTAAACCAGGCTTTTTTTTGATATTCATATAAGGCACCGGGTAAAGAAATCACCGCAATTAGACCGTCACCGACTGCTTCGGCTAAAGCGGCCAGAGCTTCGGGGCCTTTTTTTAAACCCGGATTTCCCGTGGTCAGCCTGATTTCAATGAGCTTTTTCTCTCCGAAAAGGGACATATCTCCCATCGATTGAAGAAGAGGAGAATAATCCGACGTTCCGTCAAAATTAAAGCTGACTCTTTCGGTAAAACCTTGTTTTCTAGCTTCAGCTCTTATTTGGTCCAAGGACTCAATAGCAATGAGATCCTCTTCTCCAACGATGATAGTTAGAGGATTGAGTCTAACGGAGGTTCCTGCAAAATTAGCCATCGACTTTCTTAGCTTGTTGCACCTGTTCCGGCGTGAGATGAGAGAGTCGGTTAACAATTAAATGGATGATGTTCGTTTCCATTTCTTGATATAGAAGCTGTTCTTCCTGGGCACGGCCGTTGTAATCGCGTTCGTCCCATGTCATTTCTCTGGAAGTAGAGACTGTAGTTGGAGGAATAACTTCGGCTCCGTTTTGCAAAGTAACGGTAAAACGGGCTGATAAGATTAAGCTGTATATTCTGGCCTGACCTTCGGAGTTATAAGCCAAAATAGAAGATCCACGTTTCATCCAAAACTACGAGACTGTCAATCCATTCGCCTGCCGTCTTTCCGCTGATTTCTTTCACTACGGTGGAAAGGTGCTTGGCGGTGAGGAACATCTTATCGGCATAATAGGACACACTTCGCTCTTCTTTATAAGACTCTGAAACGGCACGGATAAAGCGCTCGAACAAGTCTTCCTTCCTGCTTTTGGGAATGCGTTCCTGAACGACATGCCCTTGATAAATGTTATATATCTCATAAAAAAGGGCCAACAGCAACCCCTGGGTGATTTCCTTACGGAAAGGGTTGTCTTTCAGCTTCACCTTGCTCCAAAGAAAAGAGTGATACTCCTGAAATGATTGGGATTCCTCCGGAGTGATGTGGACAAAAGGCCGTTCCTTAATCATAAAGAACATGGGGAAAAGCTGCTGCATGGTAGGTATCACCATATCCATAAAGTCCTTTGAAACGGCAATGAAAAGTCCGGAAAAATCTTCGGAGCGTTCCCGTTGCAGAACAATCTGGTCGGGAAGAATAATGCCCAACATACCTTCCCGCATTTCACATTGCTGCAGGTTGAGTTCCAGTTTGCACCACCCTTTCAAACAGACAGTCAGGCAAGCAGCATTCAAACGGGTGGGATAAGAGCTCAAAGGCATATCCTTGATGTCATTAAAAATAGCAAAATCATTGCCGATGAAATCAATCATCGGCAAATGATGTATCTGGGAAATGTCTACATTCCGTATTCTCTTAGTATCCATGGTTTTTGTGCTTTGGCGACAAATGTAGGACTATTTTGCGGAATTTAGCTCTAAAAATTCTTAAATGGAAACTTTTAGTTCATTATCTTGAAACCGATAAAAAAGGTTCTCGGCTGCGTCGGTCCGTAGAAATAACCCGCATCGCGGAATTCCCCTTTATCCAGGTCTTTCTGGAAACTGTTAAAGATATTCTGTACACCCGTATTCAACTGAAGCTTGATATGGTCGTGAAGCACAAACGTATAGTTCAACTTCACATTCAGATCCAGAAATTGGGGAGTATGCTCCATGCGGTCTGAAGTGATATTACAGAAGGCACCCTCGGGAGCATCTTCCGGTGCGTAGTGCGGAACAATCATCTTTCCCGTATAAGTGCCGGAAAGAGAGAAATCAAAATTCTTTACCGGTGCGGAAGAGAAAGTGAAGTACCCGTAATAATCCGGTGTACGGGGCATGCGCTTAGTGGTAAGGTCTTTTCCGTCCACCTTTGTCCAAGCTTCCTCATGGGTATAGCGGCTGCGCTGTGCCGTAAATCCGAGTTGGAACTGCGCCTCCTTACCATGGGCAATCCTCGCATCCAGATTGGCACCATATACACGTGCACCGTTTCCGTTGCGGCGCTCCTTAATAACATCCCCTACTTCGTTCTTGCCGATATCTTCGAGCACAAAGACATGGCGCAGGTCTGTATAGAAACCTTCCACCAGAATGTTTGCCTGCCAGTGCCCCAAATGGGCAGTCCAGTCTACCGAACCGCTGTAACTGTTGGAACGCTCTTCACGCAGATTGTCGGACAGTTTGATTTGGACACCCTTACCGCCTACTGCCGTTACGTGCAAGTCCTCATCGTATGCCTGCGGAGCACGGAAACCGGTAGAATAAGTCAAGCGTGCCTGAAAATCATCTGTCGGCTTGTAGAGCAGGTTGACGCGAGGACTGAAAATAAGCTTGTCAATCAGGTTGTGCTTGTCCAGACGGGCGCCGACCAACATGGTCAGTACATTCATTTTCCACTCATTCTGCACGAAGGCGCTGGCAATGCGGACATCCTGCTCCATGTCACGATGATAGCCGGTCATGATGTCGTGCAGGGAGTTGTTCTGATATTCCAGTCCGCCGGTGAAGGTGGCGGGGGCAAAGAAGCAGTTGTCCATATTGCCCACATACATGCCGCCGGCAACCCAGGTCAGGTCTTTCGTCTTGCCGTAGGCATTCATGTTCTTTTGGGCACCATAGTAGCTGTTGCGGTCGGTGTGCTGGATGGAGGTGTAAGCCGAAATCTTATGCTTGTACTCTTTCCAGAACAAATCATAACTCACGCCTCCGCTATTGATGATATGCTTGGTCTGCTCGGTGATGTCCGTCTCGTGCGGCTGCAAATCGAATTTGTTGCCTCCGCGACGAAGTTCGTTGGTGGTATGGTATTCCAGATTGATGCGGCTGAAATGCGTAGGACGGTAATAGGCGCGGAAGCCGAAAGTATTCATGTTCAGCTTGCCCAGCTCGGAAAAGCCATCGCCATCGCGGTCGTAGGGGTTGCGGTTGCGGTAACTCTCATAAAAGGCAATGCCGTAAGAGTTATCTTTGGCAACCAGCGACACATTGCCACCCATATATTGCTCCCAGGACTTGCCGTCCATATTGGAGAACATGCTCGATACCTGAAAGGAATTGTTGATGGGGTCTTTGGTTATAATATTGATAGTTCCTCCCACAGCATTGGCCCCAAACAAGGCAGAGCCTCCGCCACGCACCACTTCTACCCGTTCAATCATGTTCACGGGGATTTGCTCCAATCCGTACACACCGCTCAATGCACTGATGATGGGACGGCTGTTTATCAATATCTGCGAATACGGACCTTCCAAGCCATTGATGCGCACCTGGGGGAAACCACAGTTCTGGCAGTTGTTCTCCACACGCAAGCCCGATTGGTAGTTCAGTGTCTTGGCAAGGTCGGTGGAGTTGACCATCTCGAACAATTTGGTACTCATCACATTTACAACTACCGGAGCTGCCTTGCGGCTTACCTCGTTGCGGTTGGCGGATACCACCACTTCATCGGTCATGAAACTCTCCTCTTCCATCGGGAAATGTATGACGGCAGTAAAGTCCTTGCTCACCGTCACCTCCTTCTCTTGGGTCTTGTAACCCACTGCCGACACACGGAGCTTGTATTTTCCCGCCGGAAGCTTGCGGAACTCAAATTGTCCTTCTTCATTGGAAACCGTTCCCTGACCACTGCCGATAATCAAAACCGTGGCATACGGTATATTTTCCTCCGTACCTTTCACTATCACATGGCCGGAAATCATATTGCCTTCTTTTATAGGATTTACGGCAAAAGCTACGCTGGCACTTACCACTGCAAGTACCAACGCCAAAATGTATTGTTTCATCAAATTAGCGCTCTAAATAAAAAAAATAATTCAAGTCTGAAAAAAGATAATCATCCGAGATGCCGCACTTCGTTCACTGAAATGCCGGACTTCGAGACTAAAATGCCTGGTATCTACATACAAAAAATCCAGGCGTTTTTAAACCTAATGACTATGAAAAAAGAGCGGGAGGAGCGCGAAGGGAAAGGGTACGTATCACTTCCCCCTTAACAGTAGGTGTTGCCGGTTTGGCTCTGAGCATGGCCAGCAAAGGACGCATCGGGTGCTGAATCTCATACACATCCACCCCGGAAGAGTAGAATGCCGACAAATGCCCGATGACCAGAAGGGAAGTCTGGGAGTGAGAGTGTGTGCCATGAAAAGGGTGCGAGTGCGTTATCATCACCCCATTCACATAATGGACGTGAGTGAACGCAGTGATACTTGCCTGGTACATGATAAACAGTACCAGCAAGCTCAATGCACCTATAATTTTTTTCTTCTGCTTCACGTCCAAAAACTTATACTATAGATTTTGAGCCGCAAAGATAGTGAATTATTCTTTAACTTTGCCAAACAAGAACTCATAATCACGCTTGGAAGCCGGAGCCGCCCACTCTTCGGGAATAAACTTCCACTGATTCAGCGTACGCGGTTCAATCACCTTCTTCTGCTCAATGTACTGCATCAGATAATAGCGTAAGTCCTTATCCGTAGAGTGGATGATGCGTTCCTTCAATTCATCCTGCGAGATGCCGGCCCCCTTTGTCAGCAATTCGCCGCCACCGTTTCCGCGATAAGAATTCACCGCTACCTTATACATTTTATCCATATCGAACGGAGTACCGTCTGCCATACTGAGAATGGCTACCTTCTCGCCATCCGGCTTGGTCACATCCACCGTGTAGATAATACCCGCCGCAGAATCGAAGTTGAAGCTGAAATTCTTGAATGAGGCCCTATCCGTAGCACCTTCGCGGAGCTTCTCACGGAAGAGAAGGATATGGTCGTCCGGAAACTTCATCCGATTGGTCCACAAATCATACGACATCTCCAAGGCATCGCGTATCTCCTTTCCCGTCAGACGCATGGTGTAAAGCATATTTTCGTACTTATACAGATTGAACATATCGTTCACAAAAATGTCTCCCTTGCGGATTTCCGTGTCATAGGACAAGGGAGCCGCAAAAGAAATATCCGCCCCGCTGATTGCCAACTGCAATTCATGGATAAGGTCTATAAAAGCGGAAGAGCCGAAATAGGCAGGACGTGTGGAGATGGTCTCGGTAAAAGAACCTATTTTCTTGGAAACAAAATTCTGCACAGCTGCATATTCGGGGGCAAAGCGCTGCATGAACTCTTCGCTGACGCCGTAGTCTTGCGTATCGGACAGTATGCCGTCTATCTTCTTGTCTATAACTTTACCATCACGCAATTTCAAGGTTATGTCCACATTACTTACAACAACACCGTTACTGGCAGGGTCCATTACCAGTACCGAGTCACCGACTATGTTGCACACCCTCTTGCATTCGCGCGCATGGTCGTGCCCCATCAGGACAATATCGAATCCCGGCACGTTGCACGCCACTTCCACCGAAGCGTTTTCGCGATACTTGCCTCCCATCAGCTGGGCATCCTGGCCGGCATGGAACATACCGATAACCAAATCAGGCTTTTCCTGCTCACGGATAATCTTCATCCATTTGCGGGCAGTCTCCTCCATATCGTCGAAACGCAGCCCTTTCCACAGATTCTCTGAAAGCCATACGGGGATGGCAGGAGTTATCATACCGAGAACCACAATTTTCACTCCGTCACGTTCCAGCACCTCATAGGGTTTGAAATGGGTTTCTCCGGTAGCAGTATCCACAATATTGGCACCCAATATCGGAAAACGGCAGTCACCTGCCCAACGGTCGAAAACGGTACGGCCGGTCTCTACGTCATGGTTACCCATATTGCCGGCATTATACCCCATGAAATTCATCATCTCCGCTGCCAGATGAGGGGCAACGGTATCTATGTAATTATAATAATAGGCTGTGGGCTGTCCCTGCAGAATGTCGCCATTGTCCAAAAGAATCAGGTTTTCGTCCATTGAAAATCTGCCAGGACGTATCGCGGCAAACTCAGTTATCCCGTATCCGCCAGGAATCCCGATGCTGCTGTCTGGTGAAAACTTCGGCGATAAAAACAGTCCGCAAGTAAGTTATTTACGCTCGCTGCAATCCTGGGACCACCATTTCCCTGGATTTGAACACGAAACAGAAGGGACAGAAATTATTGACGGTATTTACCACGTTATGTGTGTGAAAGCGTAACCACTATTCCGCTGAAGGCGTAATTGTTAAATAACATTACGCCGCCTGGCTTGAGGCCTTTTAAGTATGGCAACGTTTTCATAAAAATTGCTGCAAACAAAAAATGTCATGCTTTTTGCGCGGTCCCACCCCGCGCTTTTTTTTGCCTGTTATTTATCCTTTTCTTAGCCTGTAAAAAAATATGTACATGAGAAATTACTATAAAAATTTGTAATATTAGTAAAACTCGTTATTTTTATGCATGTTTATATTCATCATACAATTATATAACCATTTCCCGGTATCGCTTCGCTTTAGCGAGAACTGGTCTTTTATTCGCACTCAGGAGTACATGTATGAGGATTTGCAGCGACCAACCTTGTATTGTTTTATTGACTGAAAAAGATGTCTGGATAAGGGTGAATGGGAAAGAACCTATTAGCCTTAAAGCTAACCATATGGCGTTATTAAATTGTGAAAATAATATTATCGACGTCTCCTCTCTTAATAACACTTTGGTTGCTCATATTAGTCACGACATCATCAAAGATTACCTCCGGTTTCTGAATAAAGATCTCTCGCAAATACCAGTATGGCAACGTAGCGCTACGCCCATCCTCACCCTTCCATGCCTGACGCCAGACGTCTTTCGCGTTGCCGCGCAACATAGCATGATGCCCGCTGAAACTGAGTCAGAAAAGGAACGAACACGTGCATTATTATTCACTGTGCTATCCCGTTTTCTCGACAGTAAAATACGGCGCTGTATCCCAATATATTCTGCATAAAAAACGGTAAGGAAACCATAGCCAGCATCTGGGCGGTGAATGAAGTGATGGAAGTACCGATAGAAAGAGCGAAAATAGGAATCTTCAGTAAGTCCACAGGTAGGATAGGGGTCGTTTTCTTCAGTTGGCGGCGGATGAAATAAGTGCCGATTATGATTAACAATACCAACTGGATGGCAATGAACTTTCTGTTTTCGGCGTGTGCAAAACCTTCCAAGGTATAAATTAACAACCCGAAGGTCAGTGCGTTGGCTATTGCACTGATTTTATCAAACTTGTGTTTTGTGTCTGAAGCCGGATTATGCGGTAAGAACCGATGTCCGATCACTAATGCAGCCAATCCCAAAGGAATGTTGATTACAAAAAGCCAGTGCCAGCTTCCCAATGCTAAGATACTGCCTGCAATGGATGGACCTGCGGCGGCCGAAACAGCTACCACCATGGCATTTACGCCCATTCCGCGCCCTAGTATCTGCGGCGGGTAAATTAAACGGATAAGGGCGGTATTGACACTCATTACACAGGCCGCCCCGAAACCTTGAATGATACGGGAGACAGTCAGCATCCAGAAAGAGTCCGAGAGGGCGCAGGCCAAAGAGGCGCCTGCAAAAATGGAGATGCCGGTCAGAAATATCCGTCTGTAACCGTAAATATCACCTAATGAGGCAAATGATAGCAAGGTCATGGTAATCACCAGTTGATAGGCATTGACAATCCAGATGGCATTGGAAGGGGTGACATCGAAATCGTGTGCCAGCGTGGGTAATGCGATATTCATAATGGTTCCGTCCAGTACGGACATCATGATAGCCAGCAGTACGGCTACCACTGCGAAATATTGTTTAGGTATAAATGCGGTCTTTTCTTTGCTCATGATGCAAAATTAACGGAAATCGGTCAGATTAGGTTTAATTTCTTCTAAATAATTGCTATTCCAATGTTAAAGAACCGGGAATTTATAGAATGGTTAAGGAATAATGCTTATCTTTGCAGCCGTTAAAAACAGTGGAGAGATTTGAGTAGCTTGCAACCACAGAAAAAAATGCTAAAAAATACATTGACTTTCTTATTTACATTTATCTACTCTGATAACTTCCCAAGGTGGTTAACGAATTAACTTTTAATTTTTAATTCTTAATTTTCAATTTAGAATGGGATATTTATTCACATCCGAATCGGTGTCTGAAGGACACCCCGACAAAGTGGCCGATCAAATATCGGACGCTGTGCTTGATAAACTGTTGGCGTTTGACCCCAGTTCGAAAGTAGCTTGCGAAACCCTGGTGACTACCGGACAGGTAGTGCTGGCTGGAGAAGTGAAAACCAAGGCGTATGTAGATTTGCAGCGCATTGCACGTGAAGTGATTAACCGTATCGGTTATACCAAAAGCGAATATATGTTCGAAGGAAACTCCTGCGGCGTATTTTCTGCCATTCACGAACAAAGTGCGGATATCAACCGTGGCGTGGAACGCGAGGACCCTATGAACCAGGGTGCGGGCGACCAGGGAATGATGTTTGGTTATGCTACCAATGAAACGGAAAACTATATGCCGCTGTCACTGGACCTGGCACATAAACTGTTGATGGTACTGGCCGAAATCCGTCGTGAAGGGAAGGTGATGACTTATCTTCGTCCCGACGCCAAGAGCCAGGTTACTATTGAATACGATGATAACGGCAAGCCGGTACGCATTGATACGATTGTGGTTTCTACCCAGCATGACGAGTTTGTAACCCCGGCTGATTCTTCCAAAGAAGCTCAGTTGAAGGCTGACGAAGAGATGTTGGCCAAGATTCGTCAGGATGTGATTGAAATCCTGATGCCACGTGTCATTGCCGGAATTCATAATGAAGAAGTATTGGCTTTGTTCAATGACCGGATAGTTTATCATGTGAACCCTACAGGTAAGTTTGTGATCGGCGGTCCTCATGGAGATACCGGTTTGACCGGCCGTAAGATTATTGTGGATACATACGGTGGAAAAGGTGCTCACGGTGGCGGGGCGTTCTCAGGAAAAGACCCCAGTAAGGTAGACCGTAGTGCTGCCTATGCAGCACGCCATATCGCAAAGAATATGGTTGCTGCCGGTGTTGCCGATGAAATGCTGGTGCAGGTGTCATACGCCATTGGCGTGGCCCGTCCTATCAATATCTACGTAAATACGTACGGTCGCAGCAATGTGAAACTGAGCGACGGAGAGATTGCTAAGAAAATAGACGAACTGTTCGATCTGCGTCCGAAAGCCATTGAAGAGCGTTTGAAACTGCGTAATCCTATTTATGAGGAAACAGCTTCTTACGGTCACATGGGACGTGAGCCGAAAGTGGTGACCAAGACATACGAATCCATGTATCATGAAGCAAAGACGCTGGAAGTGGAACTGTTCACTTGGGAGAAGCTGGATTATGTGGATAAGATAAAGGA
>ENA-OPRT01000996-OPRT01000996.1-human-gut-metagenome-genome-assembly--contig:-NODE-996-length-11871-cov-5.071344_pt1 | contig 11871 bp, 8 predicted proteins | sample MGYA00241895_ERZ501884 | MGnify/ENA primary metagenome ERZ501884 (study PRJEB25962, sample SAMEA2042225) | human gut metagenome | biome: human gut; feature: human-associated habitat; material: faeces...
TCCAGGTAAATCAGACTTTTCCGCTGTTCTTTCAAATCCACCTGCTGTTGCCCCTAGATACAAAAACAATCCTTAAACCCAGTAAATAAGCTACTTACAGTAAAGTGTATAGTTGCCCCACAATTCCGGTGAAAATGTCCCCTCTTTAGAATATCTACAATTTTGCAAATTCTTTTATTTTCTTTGATAGTGTTGTAAATCTTTCAATTTCTCTATTATTATCTACCATATTATATACAGTTTCCGGTGAACCAACTATAACGGCTAGATTTTTAGCTCTTGTAAGACCTGTATAGAGAAGATTTCTTGTCATAAGCATTTCAGGACCATTTAAAAGAGGAAGTATAACAGCTCTGTATTCGCTACCCTGACTTTTGTGTATTGTAACGGCATAGCTTAGTTCCAATTTATCAAGCTGTGCAAAGTCATAGTGGACTACTTTGTTTTCGTCAAAAACTACTTCCATAAATTTGCTGTCATTGTCTATGTAAGTTATGAAGCCCTCATCACCATTGTATATACCGGTTCCTTTGTCTGTGACAATGTTATTTCTGATTAATTTCCATTCCATTTCATAGTCGTTTTTAATCTGCATTACCTTGTCACCTTCACGGAAAGTCATATTTTTCATAACTTTTTCAGCCTTATTAGGAGCCGGAGGGTTAATAGCCTGTTGCAAAATAGCATTTACAGAAGCAACACCTAAGCCCTGTTTTCTCATTGGAGTAAGCACCTGTATATCTGTAGGTTTACAGTTTAAATACTTTGGCAAGCGTGTTGTAACAAGGCTGACTAAAAGGGAACATATTTCATTCTGGTTATACCTTTTCATAAAGAAAAAGTCACTGCCGTTTTTGCTTAAATTTGGGTGTTCACCTTTGTTTATTTTGTGGGCATTTATAATAATATCGGACTTTTGAGCCTGTCTGAAAATTTCAGTAAGCTGTACTACCTTTATTTCTCCGGAAGTAATAATGTCCTTTAATACATTACCAGCACCTACAGATGGCAACTGGTTTGAATCGCCTACTATTATAACCCTTGTGCCTATGGCGACAGCCTTTAAAAGGGCTTGCATAAGCATAATATCTATCATTGAGCTTTCGTCAATAATTAAAATGTCTGTTTCAATAGGTTCTTCTTCGTTTTTGCAAAAAGTCTGTCGGTTGCTGTCCTCGTTAAGGAATGTTACGCCTAAAAGTCTGTGAATAGTTTGGGCATTATGACCTGTGGCTTCTTCCATTCTTTTGGCTGCTCTACCTGTAGGAGCTGCAAGAGTGACTTCCATTCCTTCGGCTTCAGAAAGCTGAATAATGGCATTTATAATAGTAGTTTTACCGGTACCTGGACCACCTGTAATAACAAGTACACCGTTGCTCATAGCTTCAATAATAGCCTGTCTTTGCTCCTGTGCAAATGTTATACCCTGACTATAGGCAAGGGCGTCTATTTTGTCATCGTATAAGCCAGTATTGTCAAGCTCCATATCGGCAAGCTCTATTAACTTTCGGGCAACATAGCTTTCGGCATAGTAAAAATAGTTTAGATACACGTTTTCATACTGTGGTGTACGGTCAATCCAAATATAGTTTTCAATGTGCATACCTGTCATTTCGTTGGAAATAGGCTCCGGAGATATGTTTAAAAGCTCTGAAACCTTTCTTACCAACATTTCCATAGGCAAATACACATTTCCGTTGTTTGCAGCTACATTAAGGCAATATCTTATACCTGCCTTTATTCTGAATGCTGAATCAGGGGCAATACCTATTTTGGCAGCAATATTGTCGGCTATTTTAAAACCTATGCCAATGATGTCATCAGCAAGGGAATAGGGATTTCGACTTATAACATCAATAGCTTTGTCCTTGTATTTTTGGTGTACTTTTATAGCATAAGTCGGAGTTATGCCGTATTGACCTAAAAACATTATTAAGGCTCTAAGCTGTGCCTGTTCTCTGAATGTCTGTCCTATGGAAATAGCTTTTTCAAGAGTTATACCTCTCAGTTCAGCAAGTCTTTCAGGCTCATTTTCAATAATATCCATAGTCTTGATACCAAATTTTTTGACAATTTTGGCAGCAGTTTTAGGACCTATACCCTTTAATACCCCACTGGCTAAATAAAGCTCCATAGCTTTTTCAGTTTTGGGTGCAGTCTTTTCATAGCTTTCTACATTAAGTTGCATACCGTATGTAGAATGATTTACCATTCTGCCTTTTAGACTTATGCTTTCTCCCTGTGCAATACTAGGAACTGTTCCGACACAAGTAAGCTCATCATATTCATCATTTCCAGTTCCTGCGATTGTAAAAACACAGTAACCGTTTTCCTTATTATAGAAGGTAATGCTTTCCACAATACCAGAAACTTCAGTATAATCCACAGGTATCTTCCTTTCGTCTTAATCTATGCCTGAACAAAGGTTCGTTTATAATGAGATAGTATAGCATAAGTTGGGGCAAAAATAAAGTGTATAGTTTAAAAGGATAAGATAGATAGGAGTTAGCCTAGGCTTTTGGCAAATTTACTATATCACAACTGCGAGACCGTAAAAAAATTGTTAATATGAATACTTGATAAATAAATGAAAATTAGTTATAATGTTGACAATGCGTTAATAGGCAAAAAATTTGAAAAAAGAGAGTGAATAAAATGAAAACTACAAGAGACGATATTAGAAATGTTGCTATTATTGCCCACGTTGACCACGGTAAAACAACTTTGGTTGATGAACTTTTAAAGCAGAGTGGTACTTTCCGTACTAATCAGGTTGTTAGAGAAAGAGTAATGGACAGTGGTGATATTGAAAGAGAAAGAGGTATTACAATCCTTTCAAAGAATACTTCTGTTTACTATGGACATACAAAAATTAACATTGTCGATACTCCAGGACATGCTGACTTCGGTGGCGAGGTAGAACGTGTACTTAAAATGGTTGACGGTGTTGTTCTTGTAGTTGATGCTTATGAAGGTGCTATGCCTCAGACTAAGTTCGTTCTTTCTAATGCTTTAAGCCTTGGTCTTCCTGTTGTTGTATGTGTAAACAAGATTGATAGACCAGAAGCCAGAGCTGAAGAAGTTGTTGATGAAATTCTTGAACTTTTCATGGAACTTGATGCAACTGATGAACAGCTTGATTCTCCATTCGTATTTGCATCTGCTAAGATGGGTAAGGCTGCTCTTACTCCAGAAGAAGCCCTTGATGCACCTGATATGAAGCCACTTTTTGATACAATTATCGAACATATTCCTGCACCTACTGGTGACCCAGATGCAGACTTTGGTATGCTCGTTACTACTATTGATTACAACGAATACGTTGGTAAGATTGGTATTGGTAAGATTGAAAATGGTACAGTTCACGTTAATGATGAAGTTGCTATTGTAAACTACCATGACCCAGACAAGCTCACTAAGATTAGAGTAACTAAGCTCTATGAATATGAAGGTCTTGAAAGAGTTGAAGTTAAGGAAGCTACTATTGGTGCAATCGTTGCTGTAAGTGGTATGCCTGATATTCACATTGGTGATACAATCACAGTTGTTGACAATCCTGTAGCTATGGAAGTTAACAAGATTAGTGAACCTACACTTTCTATGACATTTAGTGTAAATGATAGTCCATTTGCTGGTCAGGAAGGTAAGTTCGTTACTAGCCGTCACTTAAGAGAAAGACTTATGAGAGAACTTAACACAGACGTTTCTCTTAGAGTAGAAGATACAGACAGAGCAGAAGCATTCAAGGTAAGTGGTCGTGGTGAACTTCACCTTTCTATCCTTATTGAAACAATGAGAAGAGAAGGCTATGAATTCCAGGTTTCAAGACCTGAAGTTCTTTACAAGAATGACGAAAACGGCAAGAGACTTGAACCTATGGAACTTGCTACAATTGATGTACCGGAAGAATATGTTGGTACAGTTATTGAAAAGCTCGGTACTAGAAAGGGCGAAATGGTAAATATGGCTCCTTCTAACGGTGGTTATACTCGTATTGAGTTCAACATTCCTGCAAGAGGTCTTATTGGTTACAGAAACGAATTCTTAACTGATACAAGAGGTAATGGTATCATCAATACTGTATTCAATGGTTATGAACCATACAAGGGCGAAATCCAGAGCAGAAGTCAGGGTTCACTTGTTGCTTTCGAAACTGGCGAAGCTGTTGGTTACGGTCTTTTCAATGCTCAGGACAGAGGTGAACTTTTCATCGGTGCCGGTACAAAGGTTTACTCTGGTATGGTTGTTGGTAGAAATGCTCGTTCAGGCGATATGGAAGTAAACGTTTGTAAGAAGAAACAGCTTACTAACACTAGAGCATCAGGTTCTGATGATGCCTTAAAGCTTGTTCCTCACGTTGTAATGAGTCTTGAACAGTGTATCGACTTCATCGGCGATGATGAATTAGTAGAAGTAACTCCAGAAAACCTTAGAATTAGAAAGAGATACCTTGACCCAGTTGCAAGAAGAAAGGCAGCTCGTTGCTAATTATCCGATTTTAGAGGAGAAAAATAAATGAACAAAGTGAAAAAGAACGGGGGTTCTTTTGTAAAGCAGGCTGCAATACTTGCAGTAGCCGGCATACTTGTTCGTCTTTTGGGATTTTTATACCGTTTACCTCTCACCAATATGATTGGTGATGAGGGAAACGGTATTTATAGTGCTGGCTATTATCTTTACAATATGTTTTTGATTATGAGTTCGGCAGGTCTTCCTGTTGCCATAAGCAAAATGGTATCTGAAAAGTTGGCATTAGGCGAATATACAAATGCTAAAAAGATTTTTAGAACTTCCTTTTTTGTTGCTGGTGGATTGGGTCTTATTTGTACTATAGCTATGTTTTTGGGAGCAAATGCTTTCTGTAAGGCTATAGGAAGTCCAAGAAGCTATTATTGTATATTGACTTTAGCACCTACTGTATTTATTGTTTCTGTTATGGCTGTTTTCAGAGGTTATTTTCAGGGCTTTAACAGCACAGTGCCTACTGCAATTTCTCAGATTGTAGAACAGATTTTAAATGCTGTGTTTAGTGTGTACCTTGCGTGGATACTTGTTAAGACAAGTGTTGAATTAGGTGCAGCCGGTGGTACTGCCGGTACCGGTATTGGTGCTTTGGCAGGACTTGTTACATTAGTAGTTATTTTCTTTACATCAAGAAAAGGCAGAATGGAGCTTTTCGCTGAGGATAAAAAAGATTACAGAGTGGAAACAAGCAGAGAAATTACATCAAACCTTTTTAAAATTGCTATTCCGGTTATTACTGGTACAGCCATTTTCTCTATGACAAATTTAATAGATATGGTTATGGTTAATTCTCGTTTGGCAGCTATTGGTACTTATACTGCTGAAGAAATAGATGCCCTCTATGGTCAGCTTACAGGTAAGTATGTTACACTTTCTACTATGCCTGTTGCTATTTCTACTGCCCTTGCTACAGCCGTTATACCTAGTATTGCAGGCAGTGTAGTAAGAAAGGAACACGAACTTGTACAGGCAAAGGTTGATACTACACTTCGCCTTACAATGATTATTTCTATTCCGGCAGCTATTGGTCTTGGTGCTTTAGGTCCACAGATTTTGCAAATGCTTTTCCCTAATTATTCTGACGGTGGTATGCTTATCAGAGTCGGCTCAATAAGCGTTGTTTTCTTGGCATTAAGTCAGATTTCAACAGGTGTTTTACAGGGTGTAGGCAAGGTTAATGCCCCAGCTTGGAATGCCCTTTGGGGTAGTATTGCTAAAATTCCTGTAAACTATTTCCTTATTGCCATTCCTGAAATAAATATTATTGGTGCTGTAATTAGTACAACTGTTTGCTATATTATTGCCAGTCTTTTGAATTTTAGAGCTTTAATAAAGGCAACAGGTGTTAGACCGGACTTTGTTGGTATGCTTGTAAAACCGTCTATTGCCTCAATTATAATGGGTATATTCAGTTTACTTAGCTACCACCTGTTCTATAAGTTTATGCCTAGTAATCTTGTATGTACACTTTTAGCTATTATTGTGGCTATGGTAGTTTTCGTAGTAGCAATGATATGTGTAAAGGGCTTTGCAAGAGAAGATTTACAAATGGTGCCAATGGGTGGCAAAATTATTAGATTTTTGGAAAAGATAAACAGAATATAGTAAAATTAACCGTTTGCTTGTGTAGCAGACGGTTTTTTTACGAATAATAATACAAATAATATCCGTAAGAATGGAGTGAAGATATGAAAAGTCTTGGTATATATTTGAAACCATATATAAAAGAAAGTATACTTGCACCTATTTTTAAATTTTTGGAAGTATTGTTTGACTTACTTGTGCCGGTAGTTGTGGCACAGATTATTGATGTAGGTGTTGCCAACAACAACCACACTTATATAGTAGAAAGATTTGGTGTGTTACTTATTATGGCTGCTGTAGGTCTTACTTGCAGTATTACAGCTCAGTTTTTTGCTGCCAAAGCCAGTGTTGGTTTTGCTACAAGGGTAAGAAAGGCTATGTTTGAACACGTTCAGACATTATCTTTTACAGAAATTGATACCTTAGGTGCTGATACATTAATTACAAGACTTACAGACGATGTAAACTTGGTACAAAATGGTCTTAATATAGCTTTACGACTTATGCTTAGAAGTCCATTTATTGTAATCGGTGCTATGGTTATGGCTTTTACTATTAATGTAAAGTGTGCCATTGTATTTGTTGTTACAATTCCTATACTTTTTGTTGTAATATTATCTATTATGCTTGTAAGTATTCCACTTTTCAAAAAGGTACAATCCAGACTTGACAGAGTTACAAGACTTACAATGGAAAATCTCACAGGTGTAAGAGTAATAAGAGCTTTTTGTAGAGAGGAACAGTCTGTGGCTGAATTTGAGGACAGCAACAGAGAATTGACAAGATTAAATGAGTTTGTAGGTAGAATTTCTGTTTTAATGAATCCTGTAACCTACGTACTTATTAACATTGGTGCAGTAGTTCTTGTGTATAAAGCAGGTGTTCAGGTCAACTTAGGCAATATGCAACAGGGACAGGTTGTTGCCCTTTATAACTATATGTTACAAATTATTGTTGAGTTAATAAAAATGGCATCAATGATAATTACCCTTAACAAATCAATGGCTTGTGCTGACAGAATTGCAAATGTGCTTAATGTAAAGTCAAGTATGGAATATCCACAAAATGAAAGCAAAAAGGTGGATAATTCTGATACTGCTGTTAAGTTTAAAGATGTTACTTTCACTTATAGTGGAGCCGGTGCATCTAGTCTTTCAAACATTAGTTTTAAGGCTAAAAAGGGTCAGACTATTGGTATTATAGGTGGTACTGGTAGTGGTAAGAGTACATTAATAAGCCTTATTCCTAGATTTTATGATGCTGTAAAAGGCAATGTACTTATAGACGGACAAAATGTTAAAAACTACACTCACAAGGAATTGTGCGAAAAAATAGCTGTTGTTCAGCAAAAGGCTGTTTTGTTTAAGGGTAGCATAAGAGAAAACCTTAAATGGGGCAATGAATTGGCTAGTGATAGTGAAATTTATGACGCCATTGAAACAGCACAGGCAAAAGAGGTTGTGGAAAAGAAAGAGGGTCAGTTGGACTTCCAGTTAGAGCAAATGGGTAGAAACTTATCCGGTGGTCAGAAACAACGTCTTACTATTGCCAGAGCCTTAGTGAGAAAGCCTGAAATACTTATACTTGATGACAGTTCCAGTGCCTTAGACTTTGCTACAGATGCAAAATTAAGACAGGCTATTCACAAATTGGAAAATAAAACAACAACATTTATTGTATCTCAGAGAATTGCTGGTATCAGACAGGCTGACAATATTCTTGTGCTTAACAATGGCGAATTAGTGGGACAAGGTACTCACAATGAGCTTATGGGAAAATGTCAGGTATACAGAGAAATATACTTCTCTCAATTTCCAGAAGAACGCAAGTTTTATGAAGGTGGTGTGAGAGTATGAAAAACAGAAAACAGAAAAACAGTATGGAAGTTTTGATTAAAATTCTGAAACTTATTGGAAAGTATAAAATATTCCTTGCTTTAAGTATAATACTTGCCGGAATTTCAGTTGTTTTACAGCTTTATGTACCTATTCTTTTTGGTAAGGCTATAGACGAAATTGTAGCAGAACACAATGTAAATTTTGGCAGAATGGTTTACTATTTGGAACAAATTATTGTGTTTGCTGTGGTATCTGCTCTTGCTACTTGGATAATGAACCTTTTTAACAACAGAATGACATTCAGAATTGTTCAGGATATTCGTTCTAAGTCAATTAAACATATTCAGAAATTGCCACTTTCCTACTTGGATATTCTTCTTCCATCTCGTTATCTCTTTTCTGCAATTCTCAACTTGGCGCTTCGGGAGCGCGGATTGCGTGTCACTTCTTCGTTGCCGGCAACAATAACTTTGTTGTTGACTAGTTTGAAAGGTGTCTGTACATTACCAAAGAAATCTTGTTCGGCCTTGCCTTCTATGTTTCCGGTTTTCATGATATTCTTTACCATGCGGTCTTCTAAAGAGTGATAGGTGATTACTACCAGTCTGCCTCCCGGTTTCAGTGCCTTGGTTGCTGCATAAAGCATTTCTTTCAATGCTTCCATTTCCTGATTTACCTCTATGCGTAAAGCTTGGAACACCTTTGCGAGCTCTTTCTTTTCACGTTCCCGCCCGAAAAGCGGTTTGATGACTTCGAGGAAATCACCGATGGTGACAATTTGTTTTACACCTCGTGCTTTAACGATGGCTGATGCCAGTTTGCGGCTGTTCTTCAATTCACCATATAAATAGAAAATATTAGCCAAACGTTCTTCGTCATAGGTGTTCACTACATCAGCAGCTGTCATACCTGCGCGTTTGTTCATCCGCATGTCTAATTTGCCCTCGAAGCGGAATGAGAATCCACGTTCGGAGTCGTCAAAGTGATGTGAGGAAACGCCCAGATCGGCCAAAATGGCATCCACCCCTTCCACGCCATAATAACGTAGGAAGTTGGGAAGGTAGCGGAAGTTACTACGCACAAAAGTGAAGCGGCTGTCGCTTACAATATTCTTCTCGGCATCTTCATCTTGGTCAAAACTATATAGATGCGCGGTGCTATCCAGCCGGCTTAGAATTTCCTTGGAATGTCCTCCGCCGCCGAAAGTGGCATCTACATAAATACCTCCGGGTTGGATGTTCATTCCGTCTACGCTCTCGTTTAATAATACCGGTACATGATATATCTGTTTTGCTTCACTCATTCTATTTCTACGTTGTTATTAGTTCCCATAATTTCTTCCAATTCTTTTCCAAAGTCCTCCGGTGTGATGAAGGGTTTGTCTGCTATTTCTTTAGACCAGATTTCTATAGTGTCGTCCAATCCGATAAAACGTACATCTTGCTGTATTTTAGCTAATTTCAAATATCGTTTTGGAATCAGAAAGCGCCCGTTTCCATCCAATGTGATAACTTCTACATCCGAAACGAACTGACGGAAAATCATTTGGTGTCTGGAATTCCAGCGATTGAGTTTGCAACGTAGTTCGTTCATTTGTTCGTTCCACACATTTTCAGGGTAAAGTACCAGGCAGTCTTGGTAGGTGTCTTTGCGTAAAATCACCCCTTCGATGGCAACGGCAAAAACTTCGCATAAATAATCCAAATCGGTTCGTGAAGCATCTTCCGCGGAAAACTCGATTTCATCAAATTTACCGGCTGCAAAGGCTAAGCAATCTTTCACAATCTCAATCACTTCGGCACGCGTTTTCTTAAGCTTGTATTCCAAGTGAATATCACTGGTGGCAATGAATACATGTAAACGACTGTGGGCTGCACCTTTCAAGGCTTCCGCCGTACGCTCAATGTCTGCCTTGTTGGCTCTGGCCAAACCGCAAATCGTAATGCCGCGTACTTCATCGGCAATTTTCTTAACCGCTTCAAAGTCGCCCGGCGAAGCAGCCGGAAAACCCGCTTCAATCACATCGATGCCTAAACGAACCAAATTCTGAGAGATTTCGATTTTTTCCGGAGTCTGTAACGATACGCCCGGACTCTGTTCACCATCCCGTAAAGTTGTATCAAAGAAATACACTCGATCTTGATTTACTACATTATCGTTTGTCTGATTGACTACTTGATTTGTAACTTCGTTGATTTGATTAGTTGCTTGCCCCTGTTCCATATGAATTTCCTCTCTTTTTGCTCTCTTTTTTCTCTCTTATTTCTCAACTATAACGCCAATATAATAAAGCGTTCTTTTCGTAATCAAAAGAACTATTGTGCTACGCTCTCACCCGCAGCCTCAAATTCTTTTTACAAGAATGAACCGGCTTAGCCCCGTGCGCTCACCCACAGGGCCGGTTCCTCTCTTCTTACTCAAATGAGTCCCCACCGCCTCATGCTCTCACCCATGATGCAGGCTCTCTCTTTTTTCTCAAAAGAACCGTCATGCCCACTGTCGTTTACAAACCTTTCAACATGTGGGCGGGTAATATAAAAACGCCCCCGGATGCACAGTCAGACTGTACGTCCAGGGGCGTTATATACATTAATAGTCATATTAACAGTTATGCTTTTGATGGATGAATGTAAGACTGAAGATTTGAAGACCTGAAATATAAAAACTGTTAGACTTGAAGTTTAAATACTTCCAATAATTTTTCACCTATCAAAAAAGCCCCCGGAATCACATAATGTGTTCCAGGGGCATCATAAACTATAACACGGTACCACCCTAGTTGGTTCTCTTGCAGTTATAACGGAACTACCGTCACGGCTTACTGAGGTTCAGCCACAATGCTCGCAGGCGAGTTTCGATACTATCCGTTCTATTGCCTCACACCGACCGGCAACTCTCTGTAAGCAACTAAATAGTTCTTTATACCTGTTCATCACATATCTCATTTGATTGTTGCTATTCTCTCACAACAAATATACTTTGTCAAGAGAATTTTTTTTAGATTTTTAAAATTCAGTCAGATTTATCCTCTACCGAATCTTATGGCGCATAATGAGAATAATCCGGTAACGGTCCGTATTCATTGGGATTCGGCTGACTCTTCTGTAAATTGAAAATAAAGATTACAAGCCCGCCAAATGGTATAAATACCAACAAATACCACAAAGCATTTCGCCCGATATCATGCAAACGACGTACCTGTACGGATAAAGCCGGTATTAACAATATTAAGTTAATGGCAGAGTGTACAAAGTAGCCAAAGTCGGTAAAAAGTCAAAGCAACGACGATACAAAGAAACATACTATGAACTGCACTAATGTAAATTTCCAATATTCACCGCGCGTGGCTCGGCCGCTGAAATCAAAATATTTCTCTCTAAAACACATCATGTAATTATCTATCAACGGTAATGAGCCTACCCAATTCAGAGGATATCCGTCTGCATCGGTTACATTCGTATAACTGCCGTAATTCCCGTTATCATACCCCCGCCGATTACCATTTTCCGGAGCAACCCGATTCTCAGACTCATTCGTTTCACTATGCGAAGCATTCTCTGTATCAGACTGCGCTGTATCGGCATCATCCGTTTGCTGTGATTCTTCCACATAAACAGGTTGATTAAATTGACTTGTCTTACTAATCTTGTCGGGTTCGGCTCCCTGCGTTGCCAGTTCCGATTGATTAACTTGATTTTCGTTCGGCTTGGCCAAGGTATCTTCCATATCTACTGCTGTGCCGCAGTTTGGGCAAAAGCGACTGGTTTCTTTAAGCTCTGTGCCACAGTTTCTACATTTCATGGTAAAATACTCCTCTTTTATATATCACTTAATAATATCAAATAATTTAAATGTTATTAATTCTATTCTACCATTAGTATATGTCAATTCCAAATTATGCTCGTCCTCAGTCTATTCGTCAGCC
>ENA-OPRT01000998-OPRT01000998.1-human-gut-metagenome-genome-assembly--contig:-NODE-998-length-11870-cov-10.838595_pt1 | contig 11870 bp, 11 predicted proteins | sample MGYA00241895_ERZ501884 | MGnify/ENA primary metagenome ERZ501884 (study PRJEB25962, sample SAMEA2042225) | human gut metagenome | biome: human gut; feature: human-associated habitat; material: faeces...
CATTTGCGTTCTATTCTATATTATTCCATAATCTGCGCTTCCACTGTCCTTTTTTGAATATTCCCTGCATGAGCCTCAATGAATTAGAGCCGATATCCACAACGGCGTATTCCGTATCTGTCATCACAAGATATTCTCCCGGTGCATAAATAAGAAAACAAAAAGAGCATTCCCTCAGGAATACTCCCGTTGCCCGACGTTCCTGCCGGCTCAGTCGGCGCGACGCGCTCCGCGGCCGCCTCTCTTGGATTCTGTATTCCGCTTCAAATCCATGAGCCGTTCATCACTTTCTTTCAAAAACCTGCTCAACCGGTCTTCAAACGATGCCGTTCCGTTAGAACGGCGATGAGAATCGAATTTACGCTCACGAAATTCCGGTTTCGTCCGGATTTCTTTACGTTCCGTCGGCGCCTGAGCCTGTTTGATAGATAACCCGATCCTGCCTTTGTCATCAACGGATACTATCTTAACCGCCACCTTATCGCCTACCTGTAAGAAGTCATGGACATCTTTTACATATTCATCGGCTACTTCCGAAATATGTACGAGACCGACTTTCTTTTCAGGTAATTCAATAAAAGCGCCGAATTTCGTAATCCCCGTAACGATACCTTCCAGCATACTCTCTGCTTCAATCGCCATCCTGTGTACTAATCCTCCTTGGGCATAAACGCCGAATATTTACTAATTATTATACTATAAGATGCGAAAAATTCAATTAATATTTTAACATAGGCACCGGCCCGCCCTTACTGTTTATACGGGATTTCTCCCTGTTTGACAAGACCGAACTGCGTACGGGCCCTATTGATTAATTCCTCCGGATCGATGAGTTTATCCTTTTCCGCTTTTAAGGCCCGATTTTCTTCCGTCAGCTCCTCTTCCTGTTTAACAGTCGCTTCCATGTCGCCGTGAATTTCCCAAAGCAGGTAAAGACGATTCAGAAGAAAAAGCCCGCCTATGATGAGAATACCGACAATAATACGTTTATATACGGATGTCTCCCGTCTTTTCGGCCGACGGCGGCGTACGGTATTCCTCCGACCGGGGCGGCGCCTTCTGACTTCAGCCATGGTGTCACTCCTTTTACCGTTTCAATTGATGTAATTATCAGTATATCATTAATTGCAGCCCTGATAAAGCCTGCCGCCGCAGCCTACACGGTTTATTTTTATATTTATACACACCTTTACTTTCCTCTTTTAAAACGGGACCGTCTCTTTTATAATAAAGATACTACCTGATGATGTGAAAGGACGCGACACGAGGATGAAATATAATACACTGACACCTGCAATCCTGTCCGAATTAGAACGGATTGCAGGCGCAAAGAACGTTATTACCGATATAGACCGCCTGCAACCGTACGCACACGATGAAGTGACGGACCCGGCCTATCACCGCCTGCCGGACGCGCTTGTTCTGCCGGAGACAACGGAACAAACGGCAGCTATTGTCAAGCTTGCCAATAAAGAACATTTTCCTGTCGTTCCCCGCGGTGCCGGCACGGGCCTTGCCTGCGGTTCCGTCCCCATCTATGGCGGTCTCATCGTATCGCTCGAAAAGATGAACCGTATAGAGGAAATCAATGAAGACGCATTGTATGCGGTTGTTGAAGCGGGTGTACGGACATCCGATTTACAGCGGGCGGCTGAAGCGAAAGGGCTGTTTTATGCAGGTGACCCGTGCAGCGGCGACTCCTGTCAGATAGGCGGCAACATCGCCACTAATGCCGGAGGTAACCGAGCCGTGAAATACGGGACGACACGTCACCAGATTTATGCAGTCACTGTTGTCAACCCTCTCGGCGAAATTGTACAGCTCGGCAGCCGTTTAAAAAAGCAGTCCACAGGATACTGCCTGGATCAGCTGATTATCGGCTCGGAAGGGACGTTAGGCATCATTACGAAAGCAACGATTAAACTCCTGCCGAAATTACCTTGCAAGATTGATATTCTCGCCGTGTTTCAAAGTGCCGATGCGGCTATAGACGCGGTAAAAGAGATCTTAAAAAACCATATTACGCCGACATGCGTTGAGTTTATGGACAATATTACGCTTCATTCGGTAGAACGGTTCTTACAGACGACACTTCCCGGCAGCGACGTCGGAAATCATCTTATTATCGAACTGGAAGGTGAAACTGAAGACGACCTGGACGATAAAATAATACGCCTCGATGAAATTTGCACAAAACGGGGGGCTGCCGAAGTGCTCGTCGCCGACTCCGAGCGCATTTGGAAAGCGCGTAAATCCTTTGCCGAAGCAGTGCGCGCCGAGAGCCTGATCGTCTGCAAGGAAGACCTTGTCGTTCCTGTCGACAAAGAACCCGAGCTTTTGCATTTCATCCTCGCTCAGGCCCAAAAATATAATCTCATTACCCGGATTGCGGCCCATGCCGGCGACGGAAATATTCATTTGAATATTTTAAAAAATGAAGATATTCCTTATGAAGAGTGGGAAAAACGCATCGCCAATAACCAGGTGGAATTATACACCTATGTTTACAGTCTCGGCGGACGCCTCTCCGGCGAGCACGGCATCGGCTACAAACGCCGCGGCTTAATGGAACGGTTCACGGATCCCGTTGAACTTTCTATGATGAAAGCGATAAAGAAAACGTTGGATCCGAATAATATACTCAATCCCGGTAAAATTTTCAAATTGGACGACTGATTTCGGTATTGCATTTTCAAGCAGGCGTCGGTATAATAATAACGTAAGAAAAATCTTATACAATTATATCTTCAGGGCAGGGTGAAATTCCCGATCGGCGGTACAGTCCGCGAACGCCATGCGTAGATTCGGTGCAACTCCGAAACCGACAGTATAGTCTGGATGAGAGAAGATAGAGTTACGGTATTTTTTATGGTGCAAGCCGTATCGCCCTGATTTCCGTCCGGAATTCAGGGCTTTTATATATTCAGGAGGTCTCAGTATGACACAGAAAAAACAGCACTATAATACGGTAGAGGAAGCAATAGAAGAACTGCGTGCCGGTCATCTCATCATCGTTACAGACGACCCCGATCGTGAAAACGAAGGCGACTTCATCTGTGCCGCGCAATTTTGTACAACGGAAAACATGAATTTTATGGCAACACACGGGAAGGGATTAATTTGTATGCCCGTCAGCCGTGAATATGCCCGTAAAATGAATTTATCCCCCATGGTAGCGCAAAACACAGATAATCACGAAACAGCATTTACGGTGTCTATAGACCATATTGATACGATTCATACAAAGATGACATGACAAAAAAAGAAGAATGAGAATATACTTCACCTATACTAGGTGAAACACCTTTCAGATGAACAACTGATGAAAGATGCAAAGCATCAATTTGTCGTTGAAGACTTTCTCGCAGACTTCCTTCACCCCAAATTTCCAATTGCCAGTCCGGACACTTTTGTGCAACTATCACCCAAGCTGCAATCAATCGATTATAACCTTTTACAGATTCTAATCTACCTGCTGATATAGCAACTTTGCTTTTTCTACCATTTCTTTCATGTAGTTGTATATTGCTAAAATTAGGTATTACAAATATATTCGGTAAATTCCACATTTTCTTGTCAGACTCTGTTAATGCAATTACCTTATCGAATTTTGTCAAACAACACTTTCTTAAATATTGAACTAAAAATTTCTTTCCTCGCGATTTAAAAATTTCCTCATCTAATATCTGTTGTCCTTTATAAGAAAAATGAAACTCATGGATCTTCTTTATCCGCCGACAAATAAATGGTAATATCCATATCAATAAAGGAGCATTGGCATTGACAGCAATATCTATCTTATATTTTTTAAATATGTGACGTATAATACTTATATTTTTCCATACTCTATTAATTTTCTTTCCAAAGCCTACCTTCCACTCTATATCAATAGGTAACAGTTGAATGTTCGGGTGCAAAGGATATATAGGTTTTTCCTGTCCATTACCATAATATGCCAAAAAAAGCCGTCCTTCCATATTTTCCGCCAAATAATTCATCTTGTCTGACACTATACGGAATATACCTCCTGCAATGGTAATATTGGGAACAAAATAAATGATATTCATTATTTACTTTTTATCCATGAAATTACTAGTAATAATAATCGCTCTGCCCATTTGAATCTCCAAACAATAGTTTTAACACTCCACAACTCGGCCAAACATGTATCGTAATCATGATGTATAAATGCATTTTTTGCATGTATATACACAACTAAAATCACATACTTTCTATAATAAGAACTTTCCGATGTAAAGTTAAACCACTCGTAATAAGGAAATTCTCCATTTTTAGAATAATCTGATGTAAGACTATCAGATAACCCTGTTCTATAAAAGACTTTCGGAAGGTTCAAATAGGCTACATCATAATTCAACGCTATTCTAAGCCAAAGGTCCAAATCCTCACCACGCTTAATACCTACTCGAAACATTGGTATCTCCTTTATCATTTCTTTTTTTAAGCACAAGGAGCTAGTCCAGCAAATGGATAATCCATTCATTACGGATTCTTTAAAATAATCATGAACAAGGAAGTGTGTGTGTTCGTTAATCAATACATTACGAAGTTTCCGTTTCCCCTTTTCCAAAGAGTAGAAAGCAGTAGAATAAATCCCAGCATCAGGATAGATTTCTATCAACTTCTTTTGGCATTCCAAATAATCAGATTCCCAAATATCATCTGCATCCAGAAAAGCAATATAATCATATTTAGCATGCATAATACCATAGTTACGTGCTGCTGATACACCTTCGTTTTCTTTTGTATAAATATGAATTCGTTCATCCTGAAAACTAGAAGCCACTTCCAAACTATTATCTGTCGATGAATCATTCACCACGATTACTTCATAATCACAATATGTTTGATTCAGAACTGACTTCAGTGTTTCTGCAATATAATCAGCCTTGTTATATAGAGGAATAATAATAGAGAACATTATCTTTTTAATAAATTAAGTTTCTGACTCTTATATATAATGAGCAAAAATATAATCGGAAAATTTATATATAATCCCACTGTTAATGATACGAAAGAAGCCAATACCCAGATACCAACAAAAACCATGTTGAACTTTCTATATGAAGGCAATAATTTGCACATTGAAATTATCAGCCATAGATATCCCAATATACCTAACAAACCACGTTCAATCAACAAATAAAATAATTGAGACTCCGCACCTGCAAGTTCCGGGATTGATATATCTGTCATTAAATAATAAATCATACTCAAGCCACCACCAAATATAGGGTTTTGTAAAAACAGAAAAAGAGAAATATCTAATTGTCTCATTCTCATACCCATAGAGCTTCCACCAACATCATAATTACCCGTAAAATCAAATATGGAATGATATACATTTAATATATAATCAGAAAACGGCAAGACCATGATTAAAAAGATAGAAAAAGCGATTAATAGAGTTTTAGGCTTTCTTATATAGTCAAATTGCAACAATCCAAATACTAATGCAAGAATAGTGGCACGTGAATTAGCAAGAAAAACACCGATAAGAAGCAAACACAAAGTCTTAATATAAGATTTCCTTGATATAAATACTCCTTCATATTTACTATAGAAGAAGGTAAGAAAATAAAAGAATACAACGCACGCATCTCCAAATGTTATGGGAAAATGAAAAAATGAATTATATCGCCCATATCCATATCGGATATCATTGGTATGATCTACCCAAAAAGATAAATCAGTCTGAGATTGCAGCCAATATAGAATTATATTATAATTTAATAGAAACTCTATAATTCCATATATACATAACACCCAAAACACTTTCAAATAAAGATTTACAATTAATTTAATATCGTTCTTTGTTCGCAAAAAATAGATAAATGCAAGTGGCAAAAGTATTTCATTTGATATTGTTTTCCACAACACATACAATGAAGTCCGTTCCGTTCCATACAAAGCAATTAATAACAACAATATAAAATTACCAAACAAAGGTAAAAACAATGGATTGCAGAATATAGCTTTCCTTGCATCTTTCCGACCAAGAATATACCCGTATATAACAAAATTTATCGCATCACAAAGACCAATATACGTACCCCCTATTCTTACAACAGGAAGCATTGTAAAAAACAAAGACAATGGTATTATATAAAGAACAGCCTTCTTTTTATATCTTATAAAAAAAATAATAAAGAGCAGAAAAATAAGCTGAGTAATTATCATCTATCCATTTTTTAGATTCCACACCATGATTCAGGAAAAATATCAGGAGTAAATGTATTATACCACTTTGAGGGATAAATCACCATATTAGTTTTTTTATTTAATCGTGCCGCCCAATAACTAAAAGTACTATTGGCTATAATGTTGTATTTGCAGGAAGACATCAAATACATGTCATAGATGCTGGATTCTCCTGTATTCCAATTCACATAAACAGCATTGGGTATATCCAAATGAGTTTGTACCCAGCTAATATCATCAGAAAAAACATAGAAGACAGCATCATTTACTTTCTCTGTTATTATTCTTATGGCATCATGATAATATTTCTGCGTACAAATATTTCCAAATATAACCAAATTTTGTTTGGTCATGTAGTCACCTCTTCTTATATGCACGCCAACACTATTTGAGTTTTGAATATCCTTCAGCAATGATTGGTTCTTTTCCGACAAAAGAAGATGTTTAAAATCAATAGTATTTTCGTCATAATACTTTTTGTCTAAAAAATATCCAGCTTGAAACAAATGATTAGGATATTGATACTCTACAGAACCTACTACATATATTTTCCAATGGTATAATTTTGATAAAATGGTTTTAAACAGAATTATCCAAAACCTACTACATTTTTTCAAATCATCAGTTTTAAAATATTTATCTAATTCAAATCCATTATGGCTCACATTATACCAAGCATCATTGTAGAAATAAAAGGTTTCATCCTTTCTTGAAAGGTATTTATAAAATGCATACTGAAAGAGTTGATTACCCAGTCCTCCTTTGAACACTACTATTTTCATAAATAAACTATTTAAATATTCTTACTATTTTAACCATTATTGCAAGCCCCTTTTTTACTAAAAATCTTATCCAATGATTATTAAATAAAAAAAGAGCGTTTTCAATAAATTCTTCTCCCAAACAGGATAAACACTGATAATCATTGACAATATAAGCTGGGAGTAGATCTTTAAGCACTTTTTCGCGTTCTTCTTTTATCCGGTTGTTATCACTGCTGGCTCCTCTGGGATTACATATCACAATAACATTGTTATACGCAGCCACACTATGCCCACCTAAAACGATTGATTGTAAATAGAATTTCCAGTCTGATACTATTTTTAAAGATGTATCATAATAATACTTTTTTAATAAAGAGGCCCTTATAAAGCAACTTTGATGAGGTATGGTAGTTATATAAAAATGCAGAAGATTATATCTTCGAGGTAATACACTGCGTGATACTATTTTATTATGTTCATTAACATGTAAATCCTGACCAACTATTATATCTGCCACATGATTAAAGTCCATGACCTGTTTCAATATAGATGAGGAACAAAATTTATCACCTGCATTGATAAAATTACAATATTCTCCATGCGAATAAGCAATTCCTTTATTCATCGCATCATAAATTCCCTTATCCGACTCACTCACCCAATAAGCGATTTTATCCGCATACTTTTTTATTACATTAACCGTTCCATCCGTACTTCCACCGTCAATGATGATATACTCAATATTCAGATAAGTTTGGTTAATGACGGAAAGAATGGTTTGTTCAATTGTTAAAACTGCATTATAAGAAACAGTTATGACAGAAATTAGGGGATAATTCATATTGTTTTTCATTTCACTTCAGCCAAATTCCTTTAGCCGTACCATTTATCATCTTCAATATCTGCACTCTTCCAATAAAGGCCTGCAAAATAAATACCGTAGTAGGAACTATCAGTATACCTTCTATACCATAATACTTACAACAATACTTCATCAACGGAATAGAAACCAAAGCAAATGACAAATAAATGATTAGTTGCAAACGTATTTTGCTCGTTCCATTAATAAGAAACATATACATATTTCCTCCCGTCTGACATAATACATATATTGCCATACAAAATGATAATGAAAAAGATACAGCTACAGAATCACCAATCCAAAATTTATATAAGAGATCAGAACTCAGTACCATTAAAACTAAAATAGGAATACATAACAACCATAATTTCTCCAGTTTTTCTAGCGTACCACGCATCCAATTATAATCTCTCTTAATATAAGCATCAGTAAATGCTGACCAAAACGGAGTCAAAATAATATTTGCAGCCATGTTAAGTACATTAAAATACTTATAAGCAATATTATATTGCGTAACTGCTTCTGGGCCTTGCACTCTTGACAAAATGATATTAGTAAGTTGAAAAATAAAAAGCATAGAAAACATAACAACAAAAAACTGTCCACCCAAACCAACAACACTCCGCACCAACGAAAAGCGAACGTCACGCAACGAAGGGGCTACAATCTTGTATTTTTTAGTTTGATACACAATAATAGAAACAATTAAAAGAAACAGGCACGGTATAGCTGAAAAAGAAACAGCCAAAGCACTCAGACTTCCCTTTGTGGTTTTAGTCAATACATAGACACAAGCAAAAGCCAGTACCTGACCACTTGTACTTATAAGCGAAGCTAAAGCAGGCTTTTGATCTGCCGTCAGCATGGTAGTAAAGACACTTGCCACAATGTTCAGGCAAAAGAAGCATGCCAACAAACCGAAAACCAGACTCAGCTCATCCTTATAAACAGGATCAATATTTAAAATACGACTCCAATCCAAATAATTATTCACCACCAAGGTTATCAATAAAATTACGGAAAAGAGCAAGAAGAGCACTGCATATGTAGTACTGACATATTCTTTTGCCAACTTCATATCCCCTTTTGCTTTTGCCTCAGCAAAACGATTACGAAATCCGTGGGCAAACCCCAAATCAAAATAAGACAGCCAGGCAATAATGGAACTCAACGTCAGCCAAATGCCATACTTCGTAGGATTAACATAACCGATGGTCAATGGAACGACCTGCAAGGAAACTAAAATACTTATACATTTCAACACTAATGAAACGGCGATATTTTTCTTCACCGCAACACTACGCTCATTCCCCTTAGTGAAATAAGCACTAACTTTATCTTTTATATACTGAAACTTCATACGTTTATGATTGTATCACTAGCAAGATATGCAATCTTCCGCCTGCAACATTACTAATCTTACACCCCACACATTAGTAACGTGTGGGGTGACACGTTACCAACCTTCCGGCATACACGTTACTAACCCTTAAAAGATCCTGTTCTTTTCCGAAAAGAACAAGGTCTTTAAAAAAAGAACAGGACGTTTTCATTGAAAGAACAAGAGCTTTTAAAAATTTGACCTGTTATTTTTTCCATAACGGTATCTACATGCCGAAACGCCTTTTTTTTCCTTCAGATCTTTCAGCCACTCCGCAAACACCCTGCCTGTCGGCATTCCGGCTGAAGGATATGCATTGTGAAATGTTTCAGCCGGAAAATATCCTTCAGAAAAACCAATTCCCTAAGAACTGGAAGAACACCGGTCCGGCTGAAGGATTCCAATCCCGGCTGAAGGATTCCCGAGCCCAATTCTTCAGCCGAAAAGCCGACGGGCAGGGCATTTGCGAGCAGGCTGAAAGATTTGAAGGATTTTTCAAGGTACTCTATATAGAGTATTATGAACGACCATATCTCACTGAAAAAAGTAAGATATCTTCGTGGAACATGTACGTGGTGTTACTTTGCTCGGAAACATATCTTACTTTGTCCACGAAGATATCTTACTTTTCTTTACAACAATACAGACCTCATTGCCGCCAAGCTAAAACAATAATACCAAAGCTTATCGCCAACCGAGGTGCCTCTAAACCGTTATCTCTGTTTCAAAGGCACATATTCCAGTTCTTCCAACACATTCTTGTATGCCGGACGAATAATGCGTTTTCCTTCAAAATTCAGCTCCTCATTGCGGTGTGCGCACCACCTACCGGAATTTCCGCGTCGGCGACATGTCGGAGGAAAACTATTCGACGAAGAACATCGACCTGCAGGCGCTGGAGGTGGTGGTAGCATTGGTAAACACGGGCTCATAGAAATAACGGTCACTCTGCTCTACACCGGCCCGCATGTACTCGTGGCCGTCGGCCACATAGGCCTCATAGGCCGGGTCCTCCGCCACGGACTGGCGGATGGGCAGATAGCCAGTGTTTCCGGCAGCTACCGCCAGGTTGGCGTCATGGGAGGTCATAAACTTGATAAATTCATAGGCGGCATACATTCTGTCCTGATTCCCGTCCTGATTCAAGGCGATAATGACATGGCCGGCGGAGAGGTTGGCGGCGGTATCCTCGCTCACCTGAGGAACAGGGGCGGTTCCCCAGTCCAGCTCGGGATTTTTGTCTGGGATATAGCTGGCCTCCACGCTGTCGCCGATATACATGGGGATCATCTCATTGGCAAAGGGCCCGGAGAAGAACTGATCCTCCCCCGCAGTACGCCAGATACCCTCATTCACGTTATCCTGCCACATCTGAAGCACCTTCAGGGTAATGTCGCTGTCCTCGGTGGCAAAGTACAGATTGCCGTTCTGGTCGGTGTAGCGGCCGCCGTTTTGGAGCAGCAGGGTCATAAAGCTGCCTGCCAGGTTGTCCCAGCCAAAGGCGGGCGCGCCGGTAATGTCTCGGATGGCGCGGCAGGTTTCCACCAGCTCGTCCCAGGTGGTGGGAACACTGAGTCCGTGCTCGGCAAAAAACGTCTTGTTGTAATAGAGCACCTCGGAGTAGGAGTGGATCGGCAGGGAATAGATACCCTCCTTGGCATAGCTGGAGTTCGCCTCCCGCAGCCCTTCAAAGATGTCCTCGTAGTCGGTCATGCCCACATTGGGATCTGTAATATAGGGCTCCAGGTTAACCACATAGTCGGTCTGGAGGTAGTCAGCCACATAGGGGCGCAGGGCCAGGGTCACATCAGGGGCGCTGCCCGCCTTGATCGCGCCCACCACGCTGGAATAGAGCTCACTGCTGCTGCCGTTAAAGGTTGGGACCACGGTAATACCCTTCTCGGCTCCGATCGTTTCATTGAACTCCTCCACCAGCCCCTCCAGAACCTTCAGGTGGTTCTGATTGGAGATGGAGTGCCAGAACTGGAGTTCCACAGGGCCGGAAAGGGTACCCAGTTCCCCGGCGGGGGTTTCGGCCCCGCTGGGGGCCGGTTTGCTGCCGCAGGCCGCCAGGGAAAGGCCCAGGGCCAGGGCAAGGCTTACGCTGATGAGCTTCTGTTTCATCGAAAATTCCTCCTTCTTTTCTTTCGTGCCACATGCTTTCATTGTGTTATTCAAAGCCCGGCAGGCCGGGCAGGATCTTAACCCTTGATGCCGCCCCGCGCCACGCCGGCGATGATCTGCTTTCGGAAGACCAGGAAGAAAATCAGCATGGGTACAATGACGATCGTAGCGCCGGCCATCTGCAGATTCACCTGGGAGCTCACCGCATCCCGGAAGTGGAGCAGACCGATGGGCATAACCCGGTGGGCATCGCTCTTGGTGACCATAAGGGGCCAGACAAAGGAATTCCATTGGCTGATAAAGGCCAGAATTCCAATGGTAGCAATGGCATTCTTGTTCATGGGGATCATGACTTTCCAGAGGTAGCGCCAGTCGCTGCAGCCGTCCACCTTGGCCGCTTTGTAGAGGATGGAGGGGATCTGCATAAAATACTCCCGCATCATATAGATATAGAAACCGCTGGTGGAATGGCATGGATTGGAATGGAATGGAATGGAATCAACCCGAGTACAGGGGA
>ENA-OPRT01001000-OPRT01001000.1-human-gut-metagenome-genome-assembly--contig:-NODE-1000-length-11867-cov-3.209279_pt1 | contig 11867 bp, 6 predicted proteins | sample MGYA00241895_ERZ501884 | MGnify/ENA primary metagenome ERZ501884 (study PRJEB25962, sample SAMEA2042225) | human gut metagenome | biome: human gut; feature: human-associated habitat; material: faeces...
TCATAGTATTCCAGACGCAGTACCTGGATACCGACGACCAGCCCTTCCAGTCCGCACACCAGCACATTTCCAAGCACGAACACGATCCAGTTCGTATGCCCCGCACTTGCGCCCGATAACATCAGCACAACCTCCATCATCGCCGCATGACTGACGGCAAATGCACCGATACGCACATAAGAAATGGTATTGGAAAAATAACTCAGCATCGTCTCGAACAGTTCGAAGAACGCCTGCACGAAGAACATCACCTTTCCCTCTTCCATCTTCTTATGCTGCTTTGTCACCAGATTGCCCAACGGTTCCTTGAATACGAACAAGAGCACCGGAACCCCCAGGAAAATTACCATCATGATATTACCCGGAACCTTATGTCCCGTCATATAAAGCACGATCGTCAGCACCAGGAATCCATAGAACACCAGTCCTGCAATTCCGTTGTGGGAAAATAACATATTTTCCAGATCATGACTCTTAACTGCGTTGATCACGTTAAAGATCATCACCAGGATATTCAATCCCATACCAAATGCAATAGCTACCACGAATACCGTATTAAGCTGTCCGATAAACGGCAGGTTCGTCATCGCATCCACAGGTCTTAACCAGCGTGCCTGTATCACATCTTCAAATCCGAAGATACTTCCGAACATGAATCCAAAAAATGTCGAGAACAGTCCCGCAATGGATATGATCCCTGCCAGGTTGATCTTCTTGATCAGATACAAAAGCCCGCCGAATACAAACAGGCATAAGCCCTGGCCGACATCCCCGAACATCGCACCAAAGATAAATGTATACGTCAGTGCCACGAACATCGTCGGATCCATCTCATCATTTGCCGGAAGCCCGTACATCCGGATGAACATCTCGAACGGCTTGAAGAACCTTGGATTCTTAAGCTTCGTCGGCGGCTCTCCGAAGAATTTCTCCTTGTCTTCTTCTACAACAACGAATACCTTATCATCATTCTTCGATTCCGCCAGGAATTTGTTCACATCATCTTCGCCCATCCATCCGCACAGGATGTAATAGTCTTCTTTATTATCTCCCTCTTCGATCCTTGCCGCCAGCTTGCGGACATCAAAGTTCGTAGCCAATTCTTCCAGACGCTTCTTTGCACCTCGGAGCTTTGCGGCATTCTTTGCCATCAGTTCACTGATCTGTTTTTTTATCCCAGCAATCTCTTTCTGTTTTTCTTCAATTTCTTTTTCAAGCTCTTCACAGGCCTGCGCCGGCGTTCCTATGTATTCGGATGGAATTGCAATCCTTTCAAAATGTAAGGAATTGAATACCGAATCCACCTTACTGGAATCCGCATTCGATACGAAATAACATCCGTACACATAATTTTCATTCCTTATGCCTTCGATAAATACCGCATTCAGATCATCAAACAAATATTTTTCCAGACGTTTGTAATAATTCACATCTACCCGTCCGAACCGGACTTTCATATATTTATACTTTAATGATTTCTGCATATCCAATTCCAGTGTCCGGAACGGCTCCATGATCAGAAGCTTTTCTTTGTATTCATCTACCTGCTTCTTCGTTAACTCTTTCTTCTCCAGCAGATCCAGATAGTCATGATTGACATCCCGGATCAGGTTCAGCATATCCTCCTGATTCATCGATACATCGATCCTCTGGTCTTCATCCGCTAACAGTGCGCTGAACTGTTCTGCCTTCGCAAGCGGCTCTTTGTATGGATTGACTTCCACAAAAGGCTGCAGGTTGTCGGTCGTCTTAAGCTCCGCCGCCGCATTCTCAAGCTGCATTTCGTATTTCGACAGATACACCTCGCAGACACGGTCGATGTCATTCTTCGGTCCGCTGATGCTTAAGAACTTCATCTTAACAATCATTGATTCACACCTCCTAAGTATCCTAATGTCTCTCCCTTCGTCAAACCGTAACGGATACACTCAAGGGCTGTCGTTAGTTTATAGATTTCTTCTTCTTTCAGGAACAGATACGTATTGACGATCGCGATCGAATACGGATCATTCCTTTTATCGGTCAGGTACAATTTCCGCAGACAGTCACGGTACATCTGTTCCAGTGTCTTATCTGCCTGCATATAATCATACTTTCCCGCATAGTACGTTTTTCCCACTTCGGTTTCGAACTGTTCCAGTGTCGGAGTCTCTACCAGGCTCTTGAACTCTTCCACACGAACCCGGTAATGAATCGGGATCGTCATCGAATAAATGTCCGGCGGAAGCATATGATAATACTTCTTCGCACGGTAGATCCACTGTAGATTCAGAAGGTCGATCTTCGTCCCGTAATCTTTTAAAAATATCTTCTGTTCATGTCCTTTCAGAACCCTTTTTCCCTTTTTCCACATAGTGGAAAAATAATACAGATCCAGTGCCAGATCATAATCAAAAAGCGTTCCCGCTCCGGAATCTTTAATTCTGGCAAGTGCATCATAATACTCCGTATCCCGTAAGTTATCCACAAGCTCATCAATATTTTTCGAAGTTATCAACCGGTCAATGGAAATCTGTGAATATCTGTCAAAAAACTCTTTCTTATATTCCAGGTCAAACGGCTTGTCATAATGATTGAACACAATTCTCAGACAATAATTGATCAGATCAATCTCATAACGTTTCCAGTATAATTTTAAGAATGTCTTCTGTTTCATTCCGGCAAAACGGAAGAGTCTCGAATAATCATCGAACAGAGACTGATACAGGATCTTCTCCACATTTCCCCTGTGATACAGCGAAATGTCCATCCGGTTCACATAAGGTGCATATGCCGTCTTGTCTTTCAGATATTCAATTGCTTCCGTTACTGTCCCAAGTCCGGCAATTATGTCATAATCCTCCGCTGTCAAAAGCTTTGCCGACATTGCACGTACCTTTGTCGTAATCCCACTGTAAGCCATCACATTTCCCATACACTACACCTCGATCATATGTCTTACGATTTCCTCTGCATAAATCTCGTGATTTTCTTCATATTCCTGCTTCAGCGCATCAATTGCAGTCTGGTTCTTCTTCCGTTCCCGGTCCAGGACCTTCTCTACTTCCTGCTGCGACTTTTCTTTTATCTTCTCCAGTTTTTTCTGTGTCTCTTCTTCCAGATCCCGGTCAAATTGATCTCTTTCTTCCTGTATCTGTCTTTCAATTTCACTCTTCTGCTGTCTGGCATGCTCTACGATCGTCTCCGCCGTCATCTCTACTTCAGCCAATTTTTCAATTACAGAGTTCATAAGCCGCCCTCCTTTTTGCACATTTCACAACAAATAATTGTTATTTTTTTATCCATGTTATAATAATACACCTATTTTTTAAAATTACCACAATTATTTTGTATATATTGTATTATTTCTTCTCAATTCTTCTGACAATTTCTGCTTCCATTGACTTTTTCCTGCACAGACGATAAACTAAGAACGATTTGCAAACCCAGTGATTATAAGGAGGAATACACGTATGCGTCTTAGAAATATACCACGTGCAGAGAGCGTTCTCGAAGCCTGCAAAGAAGTTGTGAAAGATCCGGAAAGCTTACGCGGAAACTGGAACCAGACGTTTAAAAAAGAGCAGCCCCTGCATATCGAGATCGGCATGGGAAAAGGTCAGTTTCTTCTGACCCTGGCAGCCAAAAACCCACAAATTAACTACATCGGCATTGAGCGTTATTCCAGCGTTCTGCTGCGTGCCGTTGAGAAATTCCAGGAACTGGAAGCGGAGGGGAAAGCTCCTGCCAACATCCGGTTCATCTGTATGGATGCAAATGACCTGCCAACCGTATTCGCCCCGGCAGAAGTATCACGTATCTACCTGAACTTCTCCGATCCGTGGCCGAAAGCCCGCCATGCAAGAAGAAGACTGACTTCCAATGAATTCTTCAAGCTTTATGACCAAGTCCTGACCGCAGATGGAACGGTAGAATTCAAGACCGACAACCGGCCGCTCTTTGACTTTTCAGTAGAAGAACTCGAAACTTCCGAACTTTTCGTTCTGGATCAGCTATCCTATGATCTTCATAACGACAGTACGATGAATCAGGGCAATATTATGACTGAATATGAAGCCAAGTTCTCTTCTATGGGCAATCCGATCTGTAAACTGATCGCAAAGCGCAGATAACATGCTGCAATATCCGAACTTATATACCGATCCTGTCTGCCTGCACTTCTTCCCTTTCCTTTCATATATTAATAGAAAGCATATCTTATGCTCCTGTTTCTTATGGGAAAGGGTGGAAGCTTATGTTACATCTGACGACACAGAACTTTGATATCTGCCGGATGAACCACTGGCAGTTTTCTTCCGATACACCGACAAAGGCTGGACCGGAGCATCCCACACTGGCTGTAGTCATGTTCTACGCTGTCTGGTGTGGAAAATGTGCAATGATGCGCCCTGTCATAGAAGATCTGGAAAAGAAATATCAGAAGAAATATTTCGGCAGCATCTGCTTTTTTGAAGTAGAGACCTCTGAATCCGCACTTCTTGCTGCGCAATATCAGACCGCTCTTCTTCCGTCATTTCTCATTTTCAAAGACCGAGAACTGATTGCCACCATGCAGGGAATGATACCGCAAAAGGAGCTGGACTCACGCCTGCAAAAGTTGTTGACTGTGCAGATGCGGACGCAATCTACAGAAAATCTTTAGAAATAGTTAATTTATATTTTCTAGGAAAACACACTGTTTTATGTTATATTAAAAAAGTAACAGGGATAAAAATATTTAATAAAAAGGGGGCATGGTGAACACACCACGCATTATGAAAAAATTTAAAAGAGCATTACCAGTTGCCATGGCAATCGTACTTGGATCTACTGCGGCACCACTGGTTGTAAGAGCAGATTCATCCAAAGTTGTAACACTTGGCGCCAATCTGACTGATTCACAGAAGAATTCTATGTATGAGTATTTCGGAACTTCATCTGACAAAGCAGAAGTCATCGAAGTTACCAATGCAGATGAAAGAAAATATCTGGAAGGGGTCGCTCCCGACGAACAAATCGGTACCCGTACCTACAGCTGTTCTTATGTAGAACCGACCACAAGCGGCGGAATCCAGGTAAAGGTTTCCAACTTAACTTATGTTACAAGCTCTATGATCTCCAGTACGCTTCTGACATCCGGTGTTGAAAACTGTAATGTCGTTGCCGCTTCTCCGATCGAAGTATCCGGAACCGGTGCACTGACAGGTATCATGATGGCTTATGAAAAAGCCACCGGAACAACTCTGAATGACGATCAGAAAGCAGCTGCGACCGATGAACTTGTCACCACAGGAGACCTGGCCAATGACATCGGCCAGGACAAAGCGGAAAGTGTCATGAACGATGTAAAAAAAGATGTGATCGAGGGCGGATTAACGGATGCAGATGACATTCAGAATGCAGTTGAAAACGCTGCCAAGGATAACAACGTCACGCTGACACAGGAACAGATCGACAAGATCTCCGATCTGATGAAAAACATTTCCCAGTATGACTATGATGTCAAAGCTCTGAAGAATACATTAGATAACATTGACGGAATGAGAGTGGCGGATTCTTCTCCAACCTCTGGAGTTCTATCAAAGGTATCTTCGGTGGCGATGACAGTTCCGATGGCGGAATCATTAACGGCACGGATGACAGCGCACTCGGTGATGATGTCGTAACTAACAGTACACTGGATTCTTCCGACAATTCTTCCAACAGCACAGACAGTTCAGATGCCGCTTCGGATGATACTTCGGATGACAACAGTGATGACAGCGGGTTCTGGGGCAAGATCAAGAATTTCTTCAAAGATCTGTTCGGTGGAAGCAATTCTAAGAAAGACGACACAGACAAGAGTAACGATGATGCCATTACAGAAGATAACTCTGATAACACTGATGAGCCGTCTGGCGACACACAGAACGATTCTCTGAACAACGATGCTGATTCTTCAGATGACAGCACAACAGACAACTCTGCTGATGATTCTTCATTGAATGACAGTACAGATAACCAGTCTGATAACCAGAGCAACACACAAAACAGTAGTGAATCCGATGCCTCTGGTTCCGATACTTCTGATTCCTCAGCCGACAGTTCTTCCAACTAAATACAGTCATTAATAAAGATGTATAGTAAAACGAAAAATGCCGGGAAGTTTCAACACTTCCCGGCATTTTTATCCGCAGGCATCAAAGTTTTTTGCCACTGACTTCATATAATTAAAACTCGAATACAGCAACTCCGTAAGGCGGCAATTTGTATGCGAATGAATACGGTCTTCCATCACATTCTTTCTTCTCCGCTTTGTATATCTTCTTACGATCTGCTCCGGTTCCGCCGTATTTCTCCTCATCACTGTTCAGGATCAGTTTATACTGTTTCTTTCTCGGCACTCCGACTCTGTAATCATCTCTTGCCATCGGCGTAAAGTTGCAGACGAACAACAGATTCTTCTTTGCACCTTTCGAATGTCTCATAAAGCTGTAGATACTTCTGTATCCGTCATCCGCATTGATCCATTCAAATCCTTCCCAGCTCTGATCCATCTCATACATTGCCTTATGCCTCTTATACAGGTGTAAGAGGTCTTTTACCCACATCTTCATCTGCTGATGTTCCGGTTCGGCCAGCAGGAACCAGTCCAGTTCCCGTTCTTCACTCCATTCACGAAGCTGTGCAAATTCCTGTCCCATAAACAGAAGTTTCTTTCCTGCGTGTCCCATCATAAATGCATATCCGGCTTTCAGATTCGCATATTTATCAAATCCAAGTCCCGGCATCTTATTCAACATCGAACACTTGAGATGTACCACCTCATCATGCGACAATACCAGAATATAATTCTCACTGTATGCATAACTCATGGCAAATGTCATCAGATGATGGTTATCCTTTCGGAAATATGGATCCAGTTTCATATATTCTGTGAAGTCATGCATCCATCCCATATTCCACTTCAGACTGAATCCCAATCCACCTTCTTCTACATCTCCGGTAACCTGCGGCCATGCCGTAGATTCCTCTGCGATCATAAGTGCTCCCGGGTTTCTTCCAAGTACAACAGAATTCAGATGTCTGAAGAAATCGATCGCCTCCAGATTCTTATTCTCGCCATATTTGTTTGCAACCCATTCTCCGTCCTTTCGTCCGTAATCCAGATACAGCATCGAAGCAACCGCATCCACACGCAATCCGTCTATATGGAACTTCTCAACCCAGAATAACGCATTTGAGATCAGGAAGTTCCTTACTTCATTCTTTCCAAAATCAAATACTTTCGTTCCCCAGTCCGGATGTTCTCCCAATCTTGGATCTGCATATTCGTACGTCGGTGTTCCGTCAAAATCTGCCAGTCCGTGTGCATCCTTCGGGAAATGTGCCGGTACCCAGTCGAGAATGATACCGATTTTATTTCTATGCAGATAATTGATCATCCATGCAAAATCTTCCGGCGACCCATATCTGGATGTCGGTGCATAGTATCCGGTCACCTGATATCCCCAGGATCCGTCAAACGGATGCTCGGCAATTCCCATCAGTTCCACATGTGTGTAACCCATTTCTTTTATGTATTTGGTAATTGCCCTGGCAAATTCTCTATATGTATAGAATCCTTCATCTTCCCTTCCCGGGTGACGCATCCAGGAACCAATATGTGCCTCATAGACAGACATTGGCTCGTGCTTATGATTCCAGGTCTTTCTACGTGTCATCCACTCTGTATCTGTCCATTTGATATTCTCAATATCTGTGACCCTGGATGCTGTTCCCGGTCTTAACTCCGCATAATTGGCATATGGATCTGCCTTAAATATCTGTTCTCCCGAATAAGTTTCGATACAATATTTATACATCTGATCCTTCTTCACACCTGGTATAAAACAGGTATAGATCCCGAGCGGCTCTTCTCTCTTCATCGGATTTGCCTCTGTGTCCCATTCATTGAACTCTCCGACTACCGATACCGCCTGCGCATGCGGTGCCCACACTGCAAAATACACACCTTTTTGTTTTCCGTTCTGTACCAGATGTGCGCCCAGCTTCTCATAAATCTCATAATGATTGCCCTGTCCGAAAAGGTATTGATCCAATTCACCTATTTCATATGGTTTTTTCTTTTTTTCAGCCATAATTACCCCTCGCATTCTGCTGCATATTTATAAGAACATTATACTTTACAAACAGGCAAAAAGAAAGAGCTTTGACCGTTTAGTTTGTCAAAACTCTTTCAAAATCCGACCTGTAAATCCTGTTCTCGACAGCCTCTTACAGGTATTCGTTTTTGTTAAATTCTAAAGTCTTCTTCTTTCAGAATAATTCTGTCAGAATCGTCGGTTCCCTTGCCGAATACTCTTCGTGCAAGATGTTTTACATTTGCTTTCTGTGAATGTGAGATTGCTTCATCCATGATCTCTTTTACTTCAGCAACTGATACTGCATGATCTTCTCTCTGCATTACATCGATACGGCTGTACAGTGCAAGGATTCCCATCTCATCCAATTTGTATCCATTCTCTTTCGCATACGTCTGACCGAATGTTACCAGCTCATCATTGATGAATACCGGAAGCTCCAGCTTAGAACTGAACTTCTTCTTGAATTCCGGGTTTGCTGTCATCAGACGCTCCAGAGGTTTTCTCTGATCTTCCAGTACAAAGAGCAATTCTCCTGTCTTCTTCTCCATCAGATAATTTAACTCTTTTACAGTTCTCGCATTCAATTTTCCTGCATGCTCGATGATGATCGCTCCGCCGCGCAGCTTCTGAATAATATTCGTAAGCTCTTTCTTATTAAGAGATTCACCTGTAACGATTGCTACTTTACCCTGTTTCAGACTTCTCTGTTTCTGAATTGCTTTTACAATATCAACCGCAAGGACTGTCTTACCAGATCCTTTTCTACCAATCACAAGAAGGTTACCTGTCTTGGATGTTCCTTCTCTCTGTGCCCTTCTGTCGTTATCAAGTACTTCAACGATCTGTTCGCTCATTCCTCTCACCGGTACAAAATATGAGAACAGCTTCTTCTGTTCTTCTGTAAGTCCGGCTTTCAGACCGATCTCACTCGTAGCACTCAGATCATATCTTCCGGTTACAACAAATCCTGTATCGAACGGAACACCGCCTTTAGATTTCTTGATTCTTGCCTGAATCTCTTCCTCTGATGGCTCTTCGATTTCTAACTCTTCATCCGCTTCTTCATCGTCTTCAATCTCTAAGTCTTCGTCATCAAAATCTGTCTCTTCATCGTCTACATCTGCAAAATCATCGTCGAAGTCTTCTTCTTCGTCATCTACATCCGCAAAATCAGCATCGAAGTCTTCTTCTTCAAGATCGGCTTCTTCAAAGTCTTCATCCTCAAAGTCTTCCTCTTCAAAATCAGCTTCTTCAAAGTCTTCCTCTTCAAAGTCTTCCTCTTCGAAATCAGCTTCTTCTTCGTCCTCTTCTTCGAAGTCTTCATCCTCGAAATCAGCTTCTTCAAAGTCTTCATCCTCAAAGTCTTCCTCTTCAAAGTCTTCCTCTTCGAAATCAGCCTCTTCAAAGTCTTCATCCTCAAAGTCTTCCTCTTCGAAATCAGCTTCTTCAAAATCTTCATCACCGAAATCGGCTTCTTCAAAACTGCTTCCACTCATATCGATTCCGCTAAGTTCTTCTTCGATTCCTTCAATGAAGTCTTCTTCCGTTTCCGAACCATCTTCAAAATCCTCTTCATAGAGTTCTTCTTCCGACTCTTCATTTCCCATTTCTTCCATCAGACGTACAATATCATCCGGAATTCTCTGTGTCTTGCTTATCGGTTCTGCCTCTTCCTCGGCCGCCTTTCTTGCTGCTTCTTCCTCGGTCTTTCTTCTTGCCTCTTCTTCGGCCGCTTTTCTTGCTGCTTCTTCCTCGGCCTTTCTTCTTGCTTCTTCCTCGGCTTTTCTTCTTGCTTCTTCTTCGGCCGCTTTTCTTGCTGCTTCTTCCTCAGCTTTTCTTCTTGCTTCTTCTTCGGCTGCCTTTCTTGCTGCTTCTTCCTCGGCTTTTCTTCTTGCCTCTTCTTCGGCCGCCTTTCTTGCTGCCTCTTCTTCCTCGGCTTTTCTTCTTGCCTCAGCTTCCGCCGCTTTTCTCTCAACTTCTCTGCGTTCTTCTTCCTGGCGGATACGAGCCTGTTCTCTTTCTTTCTGAAGACGCTCTTCATCTTTTGCTTTCTGCTTCTCGATTGCTGCTTCGTGGTCTTTCTGTTTTTCTTCCCATTTCTGAAGAATATCATCGATCATCATCTGACCATTCGCCAGAATCTCATCTTCACGCTCTTTCATTGCTTCTTCTTCAATTGTAATGCCATTGGCAACCGCCATGCCCTGCGCTAAAGCTTCCTCCAAAGTAGCTCCCGTCACAACCTGTTTGATCGTTGATCCATGTTCTTCCGCAGCCTCTTCCGGTTCAGTATATACCGGTTCTTCTTCCACGACTTCTTCTACAATTTCTTCCTGCGGAATCTCTTCTTGTACAACAGTTTCCTGCATTGGTACTTCCTGTGGAATCTCTTCCTGTACAACAGTTTCCTGCATCGGTACTTCCTGCGGAGGAATTTCCTGAACTTCAGATTCATCAACTCTTTCTGTCACTGGCTCTCTGACCGGCTCTTCTTGTACGTCAACAGTCTCTTCTGTACTTTCATTATATTCATTCTCGTCATCCACTTCTTCCAGTGTTGATTCCGGTTGTTTCTCCGGTTCCGGTTTCTTCTTAACCGCTCCCGGACGGCTGTCATATTTCTCCTGCTGAAGTGGTGTCAGTGGCTTATACTTCATCTTCAGTTCCATTGCAAGGTATACATATTTTCCTTCACTGAACCACAAGATCAGATCATCACATTCTTCCAGACATTCTGCTGTCATTCCGGCTTCATCATACAATTTGGCAAGTTCATATGCCCACTTTTCAATATATTCCGCTTTTTTAAATTCTTCCAGTGCTGTAATCTGATCTGTCAGCGATGCCCCCTGTGTTCTCAGAATCTTATATTTTAAAATATACTGATTCGGATCTTTTGGTGCCAGCTTTACGAACTCTTCATAACAATCCGTTGCTTCTCTGATATCTTTGATCTTCAATGCCAGTGTGCCTAAACGATATACAATTTTTCTGCTTCCCGGTGCTCTGTCAAATGCCAGGAACAGTATATCTCTCCCCTTCTTAAACTCACCGTTATATTCATAAATCTCACTGACTGTATTGAGCATTGACGCATTCTTTACTCTTCGCCAGTCTATACCATCAGCAATTTCCTTTGCCTGCTGGTACTCCTTCTTTTCTAGATGATCAAGCATTTGCTCGGTCTTCACCCTATATTCATATTTATCCAATATTTCTCACCTCAAATGTTTATTTTAAAAAAGCGTATTTCCCTACAATTTTACTTATATAAGTTTATCATATGACCTGTTTATTGTCAAAATATCCCGCCAAATATGTTAAAAAAATATTACAAAAATTACAATTTTTTTATCCCTGTAAAATATCTGCCGGCTGCTCTTTGATATCAACGTAAAAAACAGCCATCATATTCTTTCCTATGATGGCTGTTACATATTCAATTTTATCATATTTAATTTTTATATCGGAGAATGATTTTTAATTTTTATTTCTTATTCCCTGTCGCCTTTGTATGCTTTCCGATGATCTTTTACTCATCTTCTTTGCACATTCATTCAAATCTACTATTCATGTTTCTTTACACATATTAATAATATCTTTAAATATGTGGTATTCTGTTCAATATGTCTGCAGTTCTTTTTATCGTCCGGTGTATATTTTCTCCGTCTGTTCTATTCTTCCGAATCTCCTCTACCGGCCTTTTATCTATTATAATAAAACGCCGAAGTTAATACCGCCGTGGAAAGCATGAAACTCGGC
>ENA-OPRT01001014-OPRT01001014.1-human-gut-metagenome-genome-assembly--contig:-NODE-1014-length-11788-cov-10.439359_pt1 | contig 11788 bp, 9 predicted proteins | sample MGYA00241895_ERZ501884 | MGnify/ENA primary metagenome ERZ501884 (study PRJEB25962, sample SAMEA2042225) | human gut metagenome | biome: human gut; feature: human-associated habitat; material: faeces...
ATGATTTTACTCACAGAATCAGAAGAGGTCATCAGACTTCTTCCGGAACGTCATGAGCTTATTAATCAATATGTAACTAGATGTGACTTTGAATAAAACCTATTCCAGACACAGTTTTCTTCTTTGTTACAAAATGACCGTTTTTGAGGTCGTTACCGTGCAAAGAAATAACGATAATAGGACGAAAAAAGAGGAAGAAATAAATGAAAAATTTAACCTATTCAGGATTTCTTCGGTCGGATGAAAAGTTCTATTCGACAGGCGAAGAATGGGCTAACGCCATTACCCACGCCTTGGCAACTGTGGCAGCTATCGTGGGGCTAGTCTTCTTGACAATATATGCCACGGACTCTAATTCTCCGCTAGTCGTTACGACCGTTACTATTTTCGGATCTTCTTTAATACTGCTTTATTTAGCTAGTACTTTGTATCACGCAATACCATTTCCAAGAGCAAAAAGGATATTTCAATTGTTTGACCATTCTGCGATCTTTCTTCTGATTGCCGGAAGCTATACCCCTTTTACCTTAAATGTTCTGAACAATTGGATTGGCTATACCGTTTGTGCGGCTGTTTGGACCATCGCTATTTTCGGCATTGTCTTTCAACCCTGGCTCATAAAGATGAGCGATAAATGGAATACTTGTCTTTATTTGCTCCAAGGCTGGTGCATCCTTTTTGCGGCCAAGCCAATGTTTGATGCAATGCCGTTTACCGGCCTAGTATTGCTTGTTGCAGGAGGCCTGCTTTATTCTCTAGGCACAATCTTTTTTAACTGCCGGAAAGGTTATAAAAATTCCCGTCCGGAAAGGAGACCGTCTGTCATCCGGGGATATTGTGGTAGTGCTGGAGGCCATGAAGATGCAGAGCAACTACAAAGTGACCTCGGACTGCACGGTAAGGGATATCCTGGTCAATGAAGGGGATTCCGTCAATGCTAACCAGGTATTAATAGTATTGGATATAATAAAAGAAGATTGATCATGACAAGAGAAGAAATATACAGCCGGTTTGAAGAGCTGGACAAACGCGCGTCGCTGGGCGGCGGTGTGGACAAGATCGAGAAACAACACGCCCAAGGGAAGATGACCGCTCGCGAGCGTATCGGAATGTTGCTGGACAAAGGTACGTTCAATGAACTGGACAAGCTGGTGAATCACCGTTGTACCAACTTCGGCATGGAGAAGAAGCAGATTGCCGGAGATGGTATGGTCACCGGTTACGGAAAGATAGACGGCCGTCCGGTGTTTGTCTATGCATACGATTTCACCGCGCACGGCGGTTCGCTGAGCGAAACCAATGCGGCCAAGATTGTAAAGGTTCAGCAACTGGCTTTGAAGACGGGAGCTCCCGTTATCGCTTTGAACGATTCGGGGGGGGCACGCATACAGGAAGGGGTGAACAGCTTGGCCGGATATGCCTCCATCTTTTATCAGAATACCATTGCATCAGGTGTTATCCCCCAGATTTCCGCTATTCTGGGACCTTGTGCCGGAGGCGCCTGCTATTCCCCGGCACTGACCGACTTTATCTTTATGGTGAAGGAGCAGAGCCACATGTTTATCACGGGTCCGGATGTGGTGAAGACCGTGACTAACGAGGAGGTGGGCAAGGAGGAACTGGGTGGTGCCCAGACTCACAGCGGCAAAAGCGGTGTGACCCATTTTATGTGCGATAATGAGGAGGAAACGCTGATGAGTATCCGCGAATTGCTGAGTTTCCTGCCTTCCAACAATATGGAGGATGCGCCGCTGGTTCCCTGCAACGATGACATCCATCGTCAGGTGGAGGCGTTGCAGACTGTCATTCCTGAAGATCCGAACATGCCTTATGATATAAAGGATATCATCGAACCGGTGCTGGATAACCAGTATTTCTTCGAGGTGATGCCTCACTTTGCTAAAAATGTGGTGGTGGGGTTTGGTCGCCTGGGAGGTCGTTCCGTAGGTATTGTTGCCAATCAGCCCGCCTGGCTGGCCGGCGTCCTTGACATTGACGCCAGTGACAAGGCTGCCCGTTTTATCCGTTTCTGCGACTGCTTTAACATTCCTCTGATCACTTTCGAGGATGTTCCCGGCTTCCTGCCCGGAACAATACAGGAACACAACGGCATCATCCGCCACGGTGCGAAGATAGTTTATGCATACGCCGAAGCTACAGTGCCCAAGGTAACTTTAATTACCCGTAAAGCTTACGGAGGTGCCTACATTGTCATGTCCAGCAAACCGACGGGAGCCGATGTGAACCTGGCTTATCCACAGGCGGAAATAGCCGTTATGGGAGCTGCGGGAGCTGTAAATATCCTCTATCGGAAATCCACTCCTGAAGAAAAACAAGAAATAATCAAAGATTACGAAGATAAATTCTCTAACCCTTATTGTGCGGCAGAACGCGGCTTGATTGATGAAGTGATTATGCCCCGTGACACCCGCTATAAACTCATTCAGGCTTTGGAAATGTGTCACAACAAAAACCAAAGCAATCCGCCTAAAAAGCACGGCAATATGCCGTTGTAATTGTTCAATGTGTGTGTATCCCCGCAGAAGTGATTTTTCCGGGGATACTTTTACCAACCCACATGATGGGAAATTTTAAATATAAAATGATGACTTAGTTAAAAATAAATATATTTCTTAATACTATGGAACTTCTTAAAAACCTCTTTGAAGGATATCCCAATCTTTGGGGCGGAGGTGTAGCACACTCCGTACTCATTCTGTCACTAGTTATCGCCTTTGGAATTATGCTGGGTAAAATAAAAATATCCGGCATCTCACTTGGTGTCACATGGATTCTTTTTGTCGGTATCGTATTCGGCCATTTCAATCTGAATCTGAATGAACACCTGCTACATTTTCTAAAAGAATTCGGTCTTATTTTGTTCGTCTATTCCATTGGTTTGCAGGTGGGTCCCGGTTTCTTCTCAGCCTTTAAGAAAGGAGGATTTACGCTGAACATGTTGGCTATGGGGGCTATTTTTATCAGTGTAGTCATTACTATCATTTTACATTTTACTACCGGAACTCCCATAACCACCATGGTCGGCATTCTCTCTGGTGCTGTTACCAATACTCCCGGCCTTGGTGCCGCCCAACAGGCAAATAGTGATTTAAATGGCATAGATGCACCGGAGATTGCGATGGGATATGCTGTTGCCTATCCCTTGGGGGTGGTTGGTGCCATTCTCTCATTGCTTGCACTGAAATACATTCTTAATATCAAAACATCACAAGAAGAAGCCGATGCCGAAAAAGGATTGGGACATTTACAGGAACTGACCGTACGCCCCGTTACATTAGAGATAAAAAATGAAGCAATACATGGGAAGACCATTAAGGAAATACGTCCTTTGGTAAACCGCAACTTCGTCATTTCGCGCATACGCCATCATGACGGACAGCAGGAAGTGGAACTAGTAAATTCAGAAACGATATTACATATTGATGACAAGATTCTGGTTATCTCGAACCCTATTGACATTGAAGCGATTACAGTATTTTTTGGCAAACAGGTAGAAATGGAATGGGAACAGTTAAACAAGAAACTTATCTCACGCCGCATTTTGATAACAAAGCCTGAGTTAAATGGAAAAATGCTCTCACAACTTAAGATACGAAATAACTTCGGTGCGAGCATCACCCGTATCAACCGTTCAGGAGTAGACTTGGTAGCCTCCCCACATTTACAGTTGCAAATGGGCGACCGTGTAACTATAGTTGGTAGTGAACTTGCTGTCACTCATGCCGAAAAGGTTTTGGGAAACTCCATGAAGAGACTGAATCATCCCAATCTTATCCCCATTTTTTTCGGCATCGCATTAGGATGTATCTTGGGAAGTATTCCATTTATGTTTCCAGGTATTCCACAACCAGTAAAACTTGGTCTAGCAGGTGGACCGCTTATTGTATCCATTCTTATCAGTCGTTTCGGTCCTCAATATAAAATGATTACATACACCACGATGAGTGCTAACTTGATGATAAGAGAAATCGGGATTTCCTTATTCCTAGCTTGTGTAGGGTTGGGAGCCGGGAAAGATTTTATAGAGACAATTGTAAATGAAGGTGGATATATTTGGATTATGTATGGAGCTATTATTACGACCGTACCATTAATCATAACGGGGCTCATTGGGCGTTATGCCTGTAAATTAAACTATTATACCCTTATTGGTGTATTATCAGGAGCAAATACTAATCCGCCTGCCCTCGCCTATTCCAATGATCTGACTTCATGTGACGCTCCGGCCGTGGGATATGCCACCGTATATCCGCTTGCTATGTTCCTACGCGTACTTACGGCTCAATTATTGATACTCTCATTAGGTTAAACTTTAAAATTCTTTAAATATGTACCAACAAGAAACGATTACCAAAGAACTACATTTACAGTTAAGTGATGAAGATTTGGCACAGTTCGAACTTGATGCCAAAGAAACGGAACGTCTCGGACACATCGGCACCCACATGGATTGCTATATGGAAGCTCCCCGCTATAAAGAATATGTAACAGATGCCGTCGTGGTAGATTGTCGGAACGGACTACCAGCCGACGAATACTTTAATAACTTGGACATAGAAGGTAAAGCATTGGTTTTATATACCGGCAATATGGCAACCAACGACTATGCAACCAAAGACTTCTTTATGTTTGACATGAAGCTTAATTGGGACTCTCTGGCTGCATTACTTTATAACCATCCAAAGTTTATTCTTATTGACTCACATGGGTTAGGCATGTTTTCACAACACCGGTTATTCGATATGGAATGTGAGAAAAACGGTTGTTTTCTTATTATGTGCCTGATGCTTGAAGGAGAAGAAATATTGAATATAAAAAAATTAAAGATTGAAATTGACAAGGAAATGCCTTCCACTGGAAAGCCATGTCGTGTCTATGGATTCTAAAAAAAGAAAAACATAACTTCATTTAAATGGATAAGACAGCCGAAACTTTGATAGATGTCAGTGGATTTATTTCTGAATATTCCGCTCACATGATGGGATGTGGTGTACATACTTCACGAGTGATACGCAGTGCCAATCGCATTGGGGAATCATTCGGTTATATGGTAAAAATCAGTGTCATTCAGAAAAAGAAAAGACGAGATCGAAAAGCAAGTATATCAATTGGTTACTCATAACAATAGTAGCTGTGCTGCTTGGAAGCATGGTAGTAGAACTTGTCCAAAATGTTTAATACCATCCAACTTTTATAAATCATTTCTGATTTTTAAACTAACTCAATGCTGTAATAATTCCAATTTCCATTATCTTTGTTCCCGAATCGGTTCCGAATAGATGTCCTCTATCCGGATTAAAAGGGAATCGGGTGTAAATCCCGGACAGTCCCGCTGCTGTGAAACTCCGATAAAATTTCCGATACGTACCTATTGCCACTGCCTGACTCCACATAACGAGAACGCGGGAAGGCATCGGAAATGAGGAGCCAGTCAGAAGACCTGCCATTCATCAAAGGCCGTTTCTACTCGTGGGGTTAGGGAAGCGGTACGAAAATATACAATAATTCATACCAACAGCATCTCATGCAAATAATTAAAAGGAATGGGACAACAGAATCCTACGACAGGGAAAAAATAGCCGTTGCCATACGGAAAAGTTTTATCAGTACCCAAAAAGAAATAACAGATGAAGCTGTCTACACCATAGTAGATGAAGTGGAACAATTTCTGCATCAAAACGAAGCAAATCGTAGTGTAGAACGCATTCAGGACGAAGTGGAACGTAGCTTGATGGAACATGGCTTTTACGCAGAAGCCAAAAACTATATACTTTACCGTTGGCAGCGCACAGAAAGAAGAAAAGTCCTCAGTCAAATCATTACCGGAACCGGTGATGATACTATAGCAAATATACTGAAAGAGATACAAAAAGACTTCTCCGGGAAGGAATATAGTCTAACCTTTCTCGCAGAGAAATTCACAAGTTTCTGTAAACCGGATATGACATCCGGGGAACGGTTGGCGGCACTTGTCAAAGCGGCTGTAGAACTGACAACACAAGAAACTCCCGACTGGGAATTCATTGCAGCGCGTCTGCTGAATTTCCGATTGACAAAGAAACTGACCGAACAGGCGGAAGCTGCCGGCATCTTTTCATTTTATGATAAATTACGCTACCTCACCGACGAGGGCTTGTATGGTAATTATATCTTGGCCTCCTATACTCCACAGGAGATAGAAACGGCAGCCGGCTTCATGTGTCCCGAACGTGACAAGCTTTTCAATTATTCAGGACTGGATCTGCTTGCCAAACGTTATCTGATCCGTACCCGTTCACACGAACCTATAGAGTCTGTGCAGGAAATGTATTTAGGGATTGCCCTTCATCTCGCTATGCCCGAAAAACAGAACAGACTGCAATGGGTAAAAAAGTTCTATGATATATTAAGTCGTCTGGAAGTCACAATGGCCACTCCTACCCTGGCAAATGCCCGAAAACCTTATCACCAGTTATCCAGTTGCTTCATTGATACAGTGCCCGATAGTCTGGAAGGCATTTACCGCAGCTTAGACAATTTTGCGATGGTAAGCAAATTTGGAGGAGGAATGGGAATGTACTTTGGCAAAGTTCGTGCCGCAGGTGGAAACATACGCGGATTCAAAGGTGTGGCCGGAGGTGTAATCCGATGGATGAAACTGGTGAATGACACTGCTGTAGCCGTTGACCAGTTAGGTATGCGTCAGGGAGCCGTAGCCGTCTATCTGGATGTATGGCACAAAGACTTGCCTGAGTTTCTGCAACTCCGGACCAATAATGGAGATGACCGGATGAAAGCGCACGACATCTTCCCCGCCGTATGCTATCCGGACTTATTCTGGCGTATGGCGAAACGGGATTTAAACCAGCAATGGCATTTATTCTGCCCCAATGAAATAATGACCGTCAAAGGATACTGTCTGGAAGACTACTACGGAGAGGAATGGGAACAAAGATACATGGATTGCGTAAATGACTCCCGACTCTCCAAGCGCAGCATGAGCATCAAAGATATCGTCAGACTGATACTGCGTTCGGCTGTAGAAACAGGTACTCCCTTTACATTCAATCGTGACACCGTGAACCGTGCCAATCCCAATGCGCACCGGGGAATCATTTATTGCTCCAATCTTTGCACGGAAATAGCACAAAACATGTCCTCCATTGAAACAGTTTCTACAGAGATATGTACGGAAGATGGTGATACAGTGGTAGTCAAAACAATCCGGCCCGGAGACTTTGTGGTATGTAATCTTGCCAGCCTTTCATTAGGACATTTGCCCTTGGAGGATGAAAAACAAATGAAAGAAAAGGTGGCAACTGTAGTACGGGCATTGGATAATGTGATTGAACTGAACTTTTATCCGATTCCTTTTGCTCAGATTACCAATCATCGCTACCGCAGTATCGGCTTGGGAGTCAGCGGCTATCATCATGCTCTTGCTGTTCGCGGCATTCGTTGGGAAAGCGAGGAACATCTCAGTTTTATGGATAAAGTTTTCGAACGTATCAACTATGCTGCCATAGCAGCAAGTAGCGAACTGGCAAAAGAAAAAGGGGCCTATCATTATTTTGAAGGCAGCGACTGGCAGACCGGAGCTTATTTTATAAAACGGGGTTACAATTCGCCAGAATGGAAAGCATTGGCTGTAAAGGTTTCCACACAAGGAATGAGAAATGCCTATCTTCTTGCCATTGCCCCCACCAGCAGCACCAGTATCATTGCCGGAACCACTGCCGGAACAGATCCGGTAATGAAACGTTTCTTCTTGGAAGAAAAGAAAGGAGCCATGCTGCCACGTGTTGCACCGGCATTGTCCGATAAGACCTATTGGATATATAAAAGTGCTTATCTGACAGATCAGACATGGAGTATCCGTGCCGCAGGGATCCGGCAGTTACATATAGACCAGGCGCAAAGTCTGAATCTATACATTACCAATGAATTTACCCTGAGACAAGTATTAAACCTGTATTTGCTGGCATGGGAATGTGGCGTAAAAACAGTATATTATGTCCGCAGCAAATCATTGGAAGTAGAAGAATGTGAAAGCTGTGCTTCCTGATCTTTTCGTAAACACTCCAGTACTGAATTGTCATGCTAAAACATTTCTTGTAGGGGCACCATGCTTGCGCCCCTACAAGAAATGAATAACAAATTTATTTTTAATATACAGCCTTGAGTTAGCAGTAAAACAAGAAGACAGAATATAAAACAACAATAAATCATGAATACAATAAAATTAAAAAAGAATGCCCTTTTCAATCCTGAGGGAGATACCGACCTCCGTCACAGAAGAATGATTGGAGGAAACACCACCAATTTGAATGATTTCAATAATATGCGCTACAAATGGGTTAGTGACTGGTATCGTCAGGCCATGAATAATTTTTGGATTCCCGAAGAAATCAATCTCACCCAAGACACCAAGGATTATCCTCACCTGGACCAGGCAGAACGCACCGCCTATGATAAAATCCTGAGTTTTTTAGTGTTCCTTGATTCTTTACAAAGCAATAATCTGCCCACCATCAGCGAATACATCACAGCCAATGAAGTTAATCTATGCCTCCATATCCAAGCCTTTCAGGAATGTGTACACAGCCAAAGCTACAGTTACATGCTGGATTCTATCTGTAGCCCCGAAAAGCGTAACGAGATCCTTTACCAATGGAAGACAGACGGACACCTGCTGAAAAGAAATACCTTTATAGGCAATTGCTATAACGAATTCCAGGAAAGTCAGGATGGATTCACATTGATGAAAACCCTTATCGCCAACTATATATTGGAAGGAATCTATTTCTATAGCGGATTCATGTTTTTCTATAACTTGAGCCGTAATGGAAAAATGTCAGGTTCCGCACAAGAAATCCGATATATCAATCGAGATGAAAACACGCATCTGTGGTTATTCCGCAACATTATTCTGGAATTAAAGAAAGAGAAACCGGATTTATTCACTCCCGATAAAGTAAAAATATATGAATACATGATGCGTGAGGGGGTCAAGCAGGAAATAGAATGGGGACAATATGTAATAGGAGACAATATACAGGGACTCAACCGGAAAATGATAGAAGATTATATTCAATATTTAGGCAATCTCCGTTGGAGTAGTTTAGGTTTTGGCCCTCTGTACGAAGAAAACCATAAAGAGCCGGAAAGCATGCACTGGGTATCTCAATATTCCAATGCCAATATGGTAAAGACTGATTTTTTTGAAGCAAAGAGTACGGCTTATGCCAAAAGCACAGCTTTGGAAGATGACTTATAACCCATTTACAAAATAATTTTGCTCCGCATCTTAAACCGTTAAGATACGGAGCAATAAATGACCTGACAGAAACATTTCCATTAAAGACTATCAATAAACAGCTGTCGCCACCTCTTTCACATTATCCACCGCACCCACTGTATAAAAATGTATCCCCGGAACCCCATATGCTATCAGCTCCCGGCATTGATTGATACACCACTCTATGCCTAATGCACGCGCTTCTTTATCATCCTTGCATTTCATTGCTTCCACAACCAATTCCTGTGGTAAATCCACATTGAATGTTTTAGGAATAACACTGAGTTGTGATAGCTTGGAAAAAGGTTTGATGCCCGGTACGATAGGAACATTAATCCCCTCTTTTCTTGCACGCTCCACAAAGTCAACGTATTTTCGGTTATCATAAAACATTTGTGTCACTACATAATCGGCTCCGGCTTCCACTTTCTTTTTTAACCAATATAAATCTTGTTCCATGTTGGGAGATTCCTCATGCTTCTCCGGATAGCCTGCCACCCCATAACGAAAAGGAGTTAAAGGAGCCTGAATCGGCGTTCCATCAATAAATTTGCCTTCATTAAAAGCATTGATCTGCTCTTCCAACTCCAAAGCATGGGCATAACCATCTTTCTCGGGAACAAAAGAAGATTCATCTTTTGCCTTGTCACCCCGGAGTACCAACAGATTAGTAATACCTAAGAATTGCAAATCAAGCAATATATATTCCGTATCTTCACGCGAGAAACCACTGCACAAAATATGCGGTACAACAGTAATATCATATTTATTATGTATAGCCGCAGCCACCGCTACCGTACCCGGACGCCGCCGATAACGATTACGTTCATATAAACCACCCCCCAACTCGCGATACACATATTCGCTGCGATGAGTGGTAATATTGACATAAAGAGGATCAAACTCCCGTAATGTATCTATTGTAGCATATAGTTTTTCAATTCCAGTACCTTTCAACGGTGGAAGAACCTCGAAAGAAAATGCTGTTTTCTTTTCCTTATTTATCAACTCAGCAATACCCATCTTTTTTGACCTTTTTACTTATTAATTCCGATAAATCCATATAACAGACAGCTATATAGAAGATTTATCTTTATATTAATCACATTTCAGATTTATTTCTTCACAAAGATAGGAATAGCAGATTTTACATCCAATAAATCATTTTATTTTAGATAATTATTCTAAATAAAGAGTATCAAAAGAATTATTATCTAAAATAACCTGTTCGAAAGTCCTATAACATCGCCTCCGTGCCGTTGGAAGGCACGCGCAAGCATAAGGAGCAGGACGTTGCGCAGATGGACACACGCGGCATCCTGTTCATCTGCGGCGGTGCGTTCGTGGGGCTGAGCGATATCGTCGCCGGTAGGCTCGGACGCCACGAGAGCGGCTTCGGGGCCTCCTGGCATGACCATGAGGTCAAGCCCGAGGAACTGCTCGAACAGGTCAGCGCCGACGACCTCGCCGAATTCGGTCTGCTGCCCGAGTTCATCGGGCGTCTGCCCGTGGTCAGCGTGCTCGACGAGCTGACCGAGGCCGATCTGGCGCGCATCCTCACCGAGCCCAAGAACGCCCTGGTCAAGCAGTATCGCAAGATGTTCGCCGTCGACGGGGTGGATCTGGTCTTCACGGAGCAGGCGGTGAACGCCATCGCGACGACCGCCATAACGCGCGGGACGGGTGCGCGAGGGCTGCGGTCGATCATCGAGAAGACCCTTGAGGAGACGATGTTCGAGCTCCCAGGCATGGATGACGTGCAGCAGGTGATCGTCGACGCGGCCTCGGTCAGGGGTGAGGGTCTGCCCAAACTGGTCCGTGGGGAACGGCGCCTCGTGGCATGACGGGGACGCGCGCGGCACGTTCGCGACACGCGCGCGACACGCCAAGTTGCTAAAGTCATTGCATTGATGTAATTTATTTGAGTTGCCGCAAACAAGACAACATGCGCCAGTAGCCCAGCGGATTAGAGCAGCTGACTACGGATCAGCAGGTCGCAGGTTCGAATCCTGTCTGGCGCACAGTAAGGCTCGAAAGCGAAATGCTTCCGAGGCTTTTCCAATTGTATTGGCCCGTTTGAGTCGGTTGAGTCGGCCACACAGGGTTGGGCTAAGGTTGCCCTTCGCGACTCAGCCCGGAGCGGAACGTCCTGAGATATTCCGTACTATTACATACGGTTCATCCAAGAGAGTGCAGCAAGGAGACGCGATGGCCACGACCGCCGGCGCGAAGAAGGGACTTTGGTCCACCATCAGGCGAATCGCCGCCTCAGACCGTATTTCCGGACTCATCATGCTTGGCTTCGCGCTCACCGGCCTGGTGCTCGCGAATCTGCCCGCCACCGCGCATGCGTTCGAGACCGTAGCGGAAACGCATCTGTTCATCCCCTACACCAATCTCGACCTGCCTATTGGCCACTGGGCCCAGGATGGTCTGCTTACCATCTTCTTCCTGACCGTGGGCCTCGAACTGAAGCAGGAACTCACCACC
>ENA-OPRT01001015-OPRT01001015.1-human-gut-metagenome-genome-assembly--contig:-NODE-1015-length-11786-cov-10.134345_pt1 | contig 11786 bp, 7 predicted proteins | sample MGYA00241895_ERZ501884 | MGnify/ENA primary metagenome ERZ501884 (study PRJEB25962, sample SAMEA2042225) | human gut metagenome | biome: human gut; feature: human-associated habitat; material: faeces...
CCCGGCGGGCCTATGCTATGATGAAAAAAATGCCCACAGGAGGTATTGCCAATGGATCTGTGCAATCCCAAAGAGATTAAGGCCCTTTTGGGCCGCCATGGGTTTCGGTTTTCCAAGCAGATGGGCCAGAATTTCCTGATCCAGGAGTGGGTCCCCCGGCAGACTGCGGAGGCCTCAGGCGCAGCCCCTGGGGTAGGGGTGCTGGAGATCGGTCCCGGCATTGGCCCGCTGACCGCTCAGTTGGCCCGGCGGGGCGAGAAGGTGGTGTCTGTGGAGCTGGACCGCACCCTCCTGCCCATTCTGGCGGAGACCCTGTCAGACTATGACAACGTGGAGATTGTCCCGGGGGACATCTTAAAGACGGACATACCTGGGATCTGGGTTTTGATATCGGTTTGTTCAATAACCGTATTTCGGCTGTTGTCGATTTATACCAGACAAAGACTACTGATATCCTGTTGCCCCGTACTTTGCCTACTTCTATGGGTGGTAGTAACGCAACTCCGTTCAAGATGTATCAAAATATCGGTGCAACCATGAACCGTGGTATTGAAGTATCGGTAAATACCGTCAATGTGGATAACAAAAACTTTAAGTGGAACTCCACTCTTACCTTTGCTGCCAATCATGAAGAGATTACCGATCTGATTGATGGCAAAGACATCATTGGATCAGATTCGCATATTACGACTAGTTTGTTGATTGGACGTCCTTTGAAATCATTCTATCATTTTATTAATGAGGGAATCTGGCAGGAAAATGAGGCTGAAGAAGCAGCTAAATATTTTAAAGATTCAAAGAAGACACAACCCTTTAAACCGGGTGATATCAAACTGAGAGACTTGAATGGCGACTATATTATTGATGATAAGGATGAAACTTACCTGGGTAGCCAGTCACCGAAATGGACAGGTGGATTCAACAACAACTTTAGTTATAAGAACTTTGATTTGAATGTATATATTATCGCTCGTTGGGGGCAGATGATTGATTATGAGCTGACCGGTTCTTATGATCCTCAGGGAAAAGGTAACTTTCCTGCTTACTTGAACTATTGGACGCCGGAGAATCCGTCCAATGATTTTCCGCGACCTGCTCAGACCAATTTCTATAACTATCTGGGTTATCAGACTTTGAATTACATTGATGGTTCGTATTGGAAGATCAAGACTGTATCACTGGGTTACACGTTCCCCAAATCGTTGACTTCAAAATTGGGCGTGTCCAAACTTCGTGCATATGTCACCGCCAATAATCTCTTCTCTTTTGCCAAGAATCATCTGATTCAGGATTACGATGCAGAACGCGGAGGATCAGCTAAAGCTCCCTTGCAGCGTCAGTTTATATTTGGTTTGAATCTTGATTTCTAACAGATAAAAAAGAAATAACTATTATGAAATACGGTAAAAAATATATGTTTGTAGCATGTGCTGCTCTGTTATTGGGCATGCAATCATGTGATTTGGAGGAATACAATCCTGCCGGAAGTACTCCGGATAACGTGTACAAAGAACAGGCCGGTTTTGAGGCCCTTGTCAATTCGGCTTATGCTTTTTGGGGCGGTCAGTTTTATGGACGTGAAGATTTTGTGTTATTGCTGAACGGTGGTGGCGATCTTTGGATCAATATTGCCAATTGCGGTTATGGTCGTCAGATGTCTAAATATGAAGAATTGACGGCTTCGGTTGGTCAGATTAAGAACACGTGGAATCGTCTGTATGAAATTATAAACGACTGTAATGCCGGTTTGGAACGGATTGACCAAGTGGAATTCAAAGACAAGAAACTGAGAGATATCCGTTTTGGTGAATTAAGTTTCATGCGTGCTTACGCTTATTGGCATTTGGTTGAAATTTACGGTAACGTGGATCTTAGGACCAAAGAAACTTCTGCCGAAAGTCTTTCAATGAACTGTTATCGCAGCAGCTATGAAGATTTGTATGATTTAATGCTGACTGATGCGCAAAATGCGGTGGATAATCTGCCCGTTGATCCTTATCCTGTTAAAGATGTAGGTCGTGCGACCTCAAAAGCGGCTTATGGTTTATTAGCGCGCATCGCACTGACACGGGTTTCCTATTGTGACAGTCAGGCAGACAAAGACAAATATTATAAAATCGCTGAGGATGCGGCTCAATATGTGATTGATAACCAGAGCGCATTGAAGGTGTCTTTGTATAATACACCTGCCGAGGTCTTTGATCCGGATAATAATAAAACGAATAAGGAGGCTATGTTCGTTGTGACCCACTCTACCGAGTCCTCATTGAATATGCAGGCTAAAAACCCGAACCGTATGCATATGTATTTCCATGCCAGTTATTCGGCAAGAGCAGGTATGGTGCAGGATTATGAATATGGAAATGATAAGAATGCCAAGTCGGGCAGTATGGCGATGATGCCTACCCGTTATTTGTTGGAATTGTATAATGAGAATATAGATGCCCGTTACAATGCCTGGTTCCGTGAAGAGTATAAACTGAATACACCCAAAGCTTATGCCTGGACTAAGGATCAGTTGGACTATTTTGAAAAACCGTCATCTATGATTGGTCAGGTTATTCAGCCGGGAGAAACAGCGCTGCTTTTCACCAAGAAGAAGATTGCCGACAAACGTAACTTGCCATACGCTGTCGTCGATATCGATGATACCTATGCAGCCGATGGAAGTGTCAGCAAGAGTGCCAACTTTAACATTCACTTCCCGACCTTGCTGAAGTACGAAGATGCGAATTTTGAAAACAAAGGATTGCCTACCAATTCGCAGGTAGGTGCAAATGATGTGATTACCATGCGTTTGCCCGAAATGTATTTCATTGTTGCCGAATGTGAGATCATGAAGTCCGGAGGAAATAAGGAGATAGCTAAAGCACGTATCAATGACATACGCAGACGTGCGGCTGTACCGGGCAAGGAAGCTGAAATGGAGGTAGGAGTGGACAAGATGACGATCGACTTTATTTTGGAAGAAAGAGCACGTGAGTATTGCGGCGAATTTATGCGCTGGTTTGATTTGAAGAGAACCGGAAAATTGGTAGAATATGTGAAAGCTCATAATCCGGATATTCCTTTGATCCAACCGCATCATGCATGGCGTCCTATTCCTCAGATGTTTCTGGACTCTATCTTGAATCCGGATGAATTTGGTCAGAACGAGGGATATAATTAATAAGCATGAAAACGATGGCGCTTTTTAAATATATTGTCCTGTCTGTCTGTTTGTGTGGAATTCATCTGAATGGTTTTGCTCAGTCCACCCGTGAGGCTATATTGGAAGATATAGCCCGGACGGGAGGAGTGTACTATGCTTATCCTGTAAAGGAAGCTATCGCGACTCCTCCGCCTAAAGGGTATAAACCGTTCTATATCAGTCATTATGCACGACACGGTTCCAGATGGATTCAATCGGAACAGGATTATAAGATAGTGGTTGATATTTTCGAGAAAGCGCATCAAGCCGGAGCTTTGACCGCTTTGGGAGAAGATGTCCGCAAAAGAATGGCGTTGGTGTGGGAAGATGCCGAGGGACATGGGGGAGATTTGACTCCTTTGGGTGTGAGGCAACACCGGGGGATAGCCGAAAGAATGTTTCAGAACTATCCTGAGGTATTCAAGGGATCTCCTGCTCTGTCTGCACGCTCTACCGTGGTGTTGCGATGTGTATTGAGTATGGATGCCTTTTGTGAACGGTTGAAAGAACTCAATCCGGCATTGCAGATCCGGCGCGAAGCTTGTGCCAGGTATATGAAATATATGAATTATCATACGCCGGAAGCCGTGAAGTTTGTTTCTCATCAGGGACCTTGGTATGAGGAATATAGAAAGTTCAAAGAAAGTCATACCCGTCCCGATCGTCTGGTTACTTCCTTATTTAATAGTCCTGACTATATCCGTAAGAATGTGAATCCCGGCGAATTGATGTGGGGACTTTATTGGATTGCTTCAGATTTGCAGAATGTAGAGATAGAAGTGAGTCTTTATGATGTATTTCAGAAAGATGAATTATTTGATCTTTGGCAAGTTTGCAATTATCATAATTATGTATGTGACGGACCTGCGCCTGCCAATGGTGGAATAATGACGGCCAGTGCCCGGTCATTGCTTGAAAATATATTGGATTCGGCCGATGAGGCGATCAGATCCGGGATCCATGCGGCGACATTACGTTTTGGGCACGATGGAAATATCATTCCCTTGGTAGCGTTGCTTCAATTGGGCGATATGTGGAAAGCCGAAACGGATCCCGATAAATTCTATCGGGCATGGTGTAATTTCAAGGTCACTCCGATGGCGGCAAACGTCCAGTTGGTTTTCTTCAGAAAAAAAGCTTCTGACGATATACTGGTGAAGTTTATGCATTGCGAGAAAGAAGTTACCATCCCTATAGAAACGGATATTGCTCCTTTTTACCATTGGAAAGATGTTGAAACATACTATCGTCATCTTTTGCATAAATTACCATAAGTCTATAAGATGAAAAACGGTGTAAATCCCTGTAGTATTGTAACGGGATTTATACCGTTTTTTTGAATGAGAAAGAGCAATGGGAACAGCAGATTATCAAAGAAAAGACTTACTTTTGCAATAACAGAATAAATAAAGAATAAAAAGACCATGAGTAAACTGAATATGAAAGAGTGGATAAACGAAGTTATCCAAAAGAAAGAGGTGGTGGCTATGCCCATCATGACCCATCCGGGCATAGAGATGATAGGGAAAACGGTGCGCGATGCGGTTACTGACGGACAAGTGCATTACAACGCCATCAAGGCATTGAGTGAGAAATATCCCACAGCCGCCGCAACCGTGATTATGGATTTGACGGTAGAAGCCGAGGCTTTCGGAGCGGAGATTGTTTTCCCCGAAAATGAAGTTCCCAGTGTGGTGGGGCGTCTTCTCAATGATGAGGAAGCTATTGACAAACTGGAAATTCCTGCCTTGAATAAAGGAAGAGTTCCCCAGTACTTGAAAGCGAATATGCTGGCAGCCAAGACCATTACAGACAGACCTGTCTTTGCCGGTTGCATCGGTCCTTATTCTTTAGCAGGACGTTTGTATGACATGTCTGAAATCATGATGCTTATTTATATCAATCCGGAAGCGGCCAATTCGCTGTTGAAGAAATGTTCGGATTTCATTCTCCGTTACTGCATGGCATTGAAGGCCACAGGAGTGAATGGGGTAGTGATGGCCGAACCGGCTGCCGGACTCTTGTCTGATGAGGACTGCACGCAATACTCGTCTGTTTTCATTAAGGAGATAGTAGAGAAAGTGCAGGACGATCACTTCACAGTTATTCTGCATAATTGTGGAAATACCGGTCATTGTACCAAGGCAATGGTAGCTACAGGAGCTGCCGCTTATCATTTTGGAAATAAAATAGATATGGTCGAAGCGCTGAAAGAAGTACCTGCGGATGCTCTTGCAATGGGAAATCTTGATCCGGTGAGTTTGTTCAAGGCGGCTACTCCGGAGGTGATGAAGAAAGCCACACTCGACCTGTTGGAGGCTACCAAGTCCTATCCCAACTTCGTGCTTTCCAGCGGATGTGACACACCGCCTCATACGCCGGCTGAAAATATTGATGCATTCTTTGCCGCATTAAATGAATTTAATAATGCTTGAAAAAGAACTGTCTTTTGCTGACCTGCCTGTCCCATTGTCCGAAATCTATGAGGCGATGGGATATGCAGATGCTGTGCCCGACGAAGCGGTGGAAAAAGAAGTCCGTGGGGTACTGGAACGGGTGGAGGCAGTTACTTCTCCCCGTTTTTGTTTTTTCATATCCGGTGGAGAGTTGGATGAATCGAAAGACTCGCTTTCTGTCGGCGATACGTGTTTCAGTATAGGTAAAATAATCACCCGGCAGCTGCGTGGTTCGGAATCCTTCGCTTTCTTTGCCGCGACTGCCGGAACCGGTTTTGAAAGGTTCCAGCATACGTTGCAGCAAGAGGGGGATATGGTAAAGGTTTATATAGCGGATGCCATAGGAAGTGTCATAGCCGAGAAGACTGCGGATTGTATGGAAATTGCGTTGGATGAATACATCCGCGACAGAGGGTGGAGGCATACCAACCGTTTCAGTCCCGGATATTGCGGCTGGCATGTGTCGGAGCAAAAGAAATTATTCCCTTTATTTCCTTCAGCGGAACCTTGCGGCATCCGGTTGACAGATTCCAGTTTGATGCTTCCTATAAAATCGGTCAGTGGAGTAATAGGCCTGGGGGATGGTGTCCGTAAACTGGAATATACTTGCGGTCTCTGTACGTACGATAAATGTTACAGGCGGAAGCGGCGAGGATAATAGGATGACTACAAAAATCAGAGTTCCCAAATGGCTAGATGTTGTTATTAATCTCATTGATTTTGCAATTTGTTGCAACCTTAATGAATCTCCTGTTCTATCAGACAGGGTATAACAGCCGTTTCCATCTGTTATAACAACCACTTTCATCTGATATTCCACCCCGGTGAGACTCCAGTTCCACCGGGGTGAAGCTGCAATCTCACCGGGGTGGGACTGCCTCACCACCCGAGTGGGATACCAAACGCAGGCATATAAAAATACAATCTTTTCAGCCTTCTGCACCTTCTTTTAATGCCCATTGAAGAATAGATAAAGCCCGACCATGACAATAGCCAGTAACGCCCATGCAAGGATAACGGATTTAGCCGGCTTCTCCATGACTTTCTTCATATTTAATGTACATTCTTGTCGATGTTTATCCAATAAGGATACCAAGATCATGCCTGCGCTGATGATAACGAACAGGTAGAAAGACAGCATCATGAAGTGAGGCCATGTCGTATATTCTTCCGCAGGGAATACCCATAAATAGAGAATGCCCACTCCCATGCTGAACGCCGTGCCAAGCGTCAATGCCATGTTGGCAGCCATCGTGGTAGTTCGTTTCCAGAAGATGCCGAACAGGAAAACAGCCGCCATAGGCGGTGCGATAAATCCCAGTACCGATTGGAATACATTGAACAGATTCAATCCTTTGATACTGTCTATGGCAATGGTGATGATCACCGAAATCAGTGCTCCCGCCACTGTAACCACGTGTCCCGTACGGATGATCTCTTTCTGGCTGGCAAGTGGCCTGAATTTCTTGACATAAATATCCATCGTGAAGACGGTACTCAGCGCATTCAGGGCAGAGCCGACAGTGCTGATCAGTGCGGCGGTCAATACGGCCAGTACTAATCCCACCATGCCTACAGGAAATAAGTTAGTGACCATAGTCATGTAGGCCTCATCGGGGTTCTTCAAGCCCGGGTAGAGTGCCAGACAGATGATACCCGGAAGGATATAGAGAGGAACATCCAGTATCTTCAACCAGCCGGTGAAGTTGGCACCCATTTGGCCTTCTTTCAGATTCTTGGCAGCCAATACAGGCTGTACCATGGATTGGTCTGTGCACCAGAACCAGACTCCCATGATGGGATAACCCAGAATAATGGGCAGCCACGGGAAGGCGGGATCGTCATTCGGGCGGAACAGGTTCCAGTAATCGGCCGGAACCGCTTCGGCCAATGCGCTGACGCCACCCACCTTGTAAAGCCCTGCTATAGTAAGCGTGGCCGATACGAAAATAAGCAGAAGCATCTGGAATACATTGGTATAGGCTACCGCTTTCAGCCCTCCGGCCATGGTGAAGAATGCGGAGATAACGAGCAGGATCAATGCCGATTGCCACATGGGAATATCGAAAACCTGACGGATAAGGATACCTCCGGCGAATAAGGTTAGGGCAAGCCACGAGATAAGGATCGTCACAATGGTGTACCAGGCAAGAATGTTGCGGGTGGACTGTCCGAAACGCCGCCCCATGAACTCCGGCAAGGTGGTGATACGCGCTCCCAAATAACGGGGGGCAAAGACAAAAGCCAGCAAGCAGATGAAAACAAACGCATACCAGGCATAATTGCCCGAAACGATGCCGGTGGTGAACCCGGCACTGGCAGAGGCTATCAGCATGGAAGGGCCCACATTGGTTCCCCACATGGAGAAACCGATGTGATGCCACTTCAGGGAACGCTCGGCAAGAAAAAGGCTGCTGCCTTTTTTGCGTTTCAGGCTGGCCCATATACCGATGCCTATAAGAATCAGAAAGTAGGCAATAAGAATGCCCCAATCTAACGTATCTAAATAATTAGCGTGCATAATTCATGTATCAGATTAAGATGAATATTCCGTTTATTGATGAAGCCCCATCAGTTCCTTGGCTACCGCTACGGCCGTATTGGCATTGTCGCTATACCCGTCCGCACCTATTTCATCGGCAAATCCCTGGCTTACCGGAGCGCCGCCTATCATTACTTTTACCTGATGACGGATACCGGCTGCTTCCAAAGCGTTGATCACCTCCTGCATATAAGTCATGGTTGTTGTCAGCAAGGCGCTCATGCACAGGATGTCTGCCTTGTTTTTCTTGACTTCTTCCACAAATTTGTCGCAAGATACATCTATGCCTATGTTGATTACCTCAAAGCCGCAACCTTCCAGCATGGAAGCCACCAGGTTCTTGCCGATATCATGCAAGTCGCCTTTCACGGTCCCGATGACTACCTTGCCTATGGTGGTCGAGGCACTCCCTTGCAATAAAGGCTTCAGAAGTTCCAAAGCTCCCTTCATGGCGCGTCCTGCCATCAGCAGTTGGGGCACGAACGCTTTTCCGTCCTGGAAGCGTTGTCCCACTTCGCCCATAGCCTTTATCATGTAGTTGTTGATAATTTCCTGGGGCTGTACTCCTTCGGCGATGGCTTTCTTGGTTACTTCTACGGCCGGTTCCAGCTTTCCGTCCACAATGGCATTGAACAAAGGTTTCAAGGCTTCATTCCCGGCTGCCGCAGAGTCTTTGACGACGATTGTTTCTTGTTTTGTTGCAGCGGCTTCTTCTTTCGAAAGGTCTTCTTTGGATACGTCAGAGGAAGAAGAGGAGTATTCTTCGACAATGCGCATCGCTTGTTCCACTTCTCTCTCGTTATGGAAATCCATTTCCAGATGCACACCGTCCGCACCGATATTGTCCAGCAAAGGTTTCAGTTCGTCCAAGGTTACCCAACAAGCCATGATGCTCTTGCCTCCGGCAAGGATCTTCTTGTAAAGGTCGTACCATTTGGGTGATCCTCCTTGTGGCTCACCTACGCCCGGAGTCCATTGAATGGCATTCAGTTCCTCAATTTCAAGAAGGGCGGGCAGGTGATGCATGGCGCCTACGCCGTCCAGATGATACAAGGTATAGTCTATCTTTTGGCATTGTTCGCGGATAAAGGGTTGTACAAAACGACGATAATCATCCTCACTGATCATGGTGGAGATATCGCTTTGCAACTTGCTCATTTTACCGGGAGCCCATGAAGAAAAATAGCAGAAAGCCATTTCGTCCCCTTCACGGATGATGTCGTAAAGTTCATCAAAGACTTTGAAATAGATATCATTGATTTGTTGCATTTGCTGTTCCAGCACTTCGGGCTGCATCACGGTATCCAGCAAAACTTTGTCTGTACCTTTCAAGGCGGCCAGTACGTCCAGCCCTTCCATCAAATCGGGCATTCCTACGTAATAGTGACCGTTTGCTTTCGCCTTGCATGCCTTCAGCAATTCTTTATGCAAGATCCAGTTGGGATGCTCGGGATTGAAAACAATCTCATCGTTGAAATCGGGATCGGGATGAATCCAAATGGTATCTTCCCCTCCTTCGAACACGCCGCCCAAGATGGCTGCCAATGAACCGGGGCCTAACTGGGTATTGGCTACCGGCAGGATATCTGCTTTCAGACTGCTGTGTGCCACGTACCAGTCCAGGTATTCTGCACGCCATTGCGGATCGAACCATTTCTGATTCAGGTCTTTTGCCGGGGAGGGTGCAGGGATATCCGCATGAGGTTTCACACCTTCCTGAAAGTGTTCCCACATGTTCAGTATGATTCCTTTATGGTTCCACCAATCTATATATCGTTTCTTTGTTTCGTCTAAATTCGTTTTCCAGGTTTCCATATTCGTCAGTTTTTAAATATTCCTTTAAAATGAGGGTCTATGTGCAGACCGATGCTTTTGCTTAAATCCATATCGTCCGTGCATTCCACTTCATCCGGATAAACGGGGATGGTCGCTCCTTGACGTACATATACGGGCATTTCGTCCAGAGGGACATCCAGATTCTTCAGCCAGCGTCCTCCTTCCAAGCGTTCACCTGTGAAGAAATTCACCCATTTTCCTTCGGGCAGATAGACATCCCGGCGGTTCTCGCTGTTCATGACCGGGGCTACCAGGAAGTCGTTACCAAAATAGTATTCATCGTCGATGTGCCAGCACAATTTGTCTTCGGGGTGATGAAAAATCAGAGCTTGCAAGAGAGGTGCTCCGCTTGCGATGGCCTTACGGCTTTGTTCTACAATATAAGGTATAAGCGTATAGCGCAACTTCCACCACTTTTTTATCATGGATGCGATAGCGGGATAATGCCACGGCTCGCGTTTGTTTGTTCCGTGATAACGGATGTGGGAGGAGAATACACCGAATTGTGTCCAGCGCATATATACATCATCGTCCACTATAGAGTTCATGAAGTTGGGCAATGTGTGGAATCCGGGGACATCATGACTCCAGAAGGCGAAACCGGAAAGCCCGAAATGCAAACCGCCTTTCAGCGAGCCTGCCATTCCATCCCATGAACTGCATGAGTCGCCTCCCCAATGCAGCGGATAGCGCTGGCATCCCACCCATGCCGAGCGTGCCCATACGATGCCGTCACCGGTTACGTCTTTTGTTATTTCGTAGGCGGCTTTTTGATAAAGCAATGCATACAGGTTGTTCAGCAATTCGGGTTTCATGCCTTTATAGAGGGCATCCATGTGGATGTTTTCTCCAAAATCGGTTTTGATGCAGGTCACGCCCATATCCAGCAGATTCTTCAGCAGTCTTTTATACCATTCGGTTGCTTTGGGATAAGTGAAGTCAATGGTTCCGGCATAGTCCAAAGCGGAGAAATTGGAACCTTCCGAATCTTGTTTCTTTGTCAGCGGAGCTATATAATCGTTTTTGCGTGCTTCGTCTATCTGTTCGGCGTTCTCCGCCACGTAGGGGAGTTGCCATAAGGACACGCGATATCCTTTTTTCTTCAGTCCTTGGATGAACCCTTTGGGATCGGGAAAGCGTTCTTCGTTGAATTTCCATTCGCACAGCCAGTCGGTCTTGAACCAGCCGGTATCCAGATGGATGACATCACAGGGGTAATGTTCGGCACGCATCCGGTCGCATATCTCATTTACTTCATCAGCACTGAAATAAGTCATGCGGCTCATCCAGATGCCGAAACTCCAGAGGGGAGGCATGGAAGGATATCCGGTCAGATCCCGATAACCCCGGAGGATTTCTTCCATGGTGTCGCCTGCTATGACGAAGACATCCAGCATGGCCTGGTCGCTCAGGAACTGTACCGAGCGGGTGGACTGCCCGGCCAGTGACAGTTTGCTGTGGGCACAGGTGTGATAGAATGTTCCATACATCCGGCTGGAGAGGTAGAAAGGAATATTCTTATAGGTACGGCGGTTGTTCACACCTTGTCCGTCCTGGTTCTTTAAGAAGAACGTTTGTCCGCTTAAGTCCATTTTGGCAAAGCGTTCCCCTGTTCCGGCAAAACATTCATCGGGTTTTGATTCAAAGGAAAGGGTGGCACGTTCCTTCACTCCGTTTCGTTTGCAGAATGCCAGTGGCAGCGCATCGTAACGGGGAGGGGAGAAGTGGTCGTAGGCAGCCAGTCGGATTTCACGTTTGCCGT
>ENA-OPRT01001017-OPRT01001017.1-human-gut-metagenome-genome-assembly--contig:-NODE-1017-length-11782-cov-6.436940_pt1 | contig 11782 bp, 5 predicted proteins | sample MGYA00241895_ERZ501884 | MGnify/ENA primary metagenome ERZ501884 (study PRJEB25962, sample SAMEA2042225) | human gut metagenome | biome: human gut; feature: human-associated habitat; material: faeces...
TATGCAGTACAGGACCATCAGTAAAGAAGAGTGGGGGAATTGGCTGGAGTGGATGCAGCGGCATTCCATCAGTTGGGTGGCTTGGTCCTTGTCGGACAAAGACGAGACTTGTTCCATGCTTTATCCGTCGGCTTCTTCCGAGGGAAACTGGAAAGATGCAGACATGAAAGAGTGGGGGAGAATGGTTCGTGACGAATTGACGACACTGAAAAAATAGCCCTTTAAAAACAATATGATTTAACCATTAATAATTAAGAAAAAAGAATTGTGCTTATGGAAGAAAAGAAGAATGATGCTGTGAAAACATGAATTGTTTGGAAGTAATTTTAAGTGTCAACGCCTTGATTGCATGTCACGGTTTCTTGACTTACTCTCATTTTGTTAACTAAAAAAATCTTCTTTTGGGAGGTTTTGTGTTTGTTTTAAATCTAAGAAATACAGTATGAATTTGAATTTTAGAAAGACAGCGCTGCTTGCGGGGATATGCTCGGTGTTCAGTCTGGGTTATGCTCCTCAGCTTTTCGCAGTATCATCGACGGATACCGTTGAGGCAGTGCAGCAAACAAAGAAAATTACGGGTGTCGTCAGTGATGCTATGGGCCCTATTATCGGTGCCAATGTATTGGAAAAAGGTACAACGAATGGTGTAATTACCGACATTGACGGTAACTTTTACCTTAATGTGAAACCAGGAGCTACCATTGTAGTCTCCTTTATAGGCTATGTCAGCCAGGAAATAAAGATAACGAACCAGACAACAGTGAACATCACGCTGAAGGAAGACTCCGAGATGTTGGACGAAGTGGTGGTTGTGGGGTACGGTACGATGAAGAAAAGCGACCTTTCCGGTGCTTCCGTTTCCATGAGTGAAGACAAGATTAAGGGTTCTATTATCACCAATCTCGACCAGTCCCTTCAAGGGCGTGCTGCCGGTGTGACGGCAGTCAGCACTTCCGGTGCTCCGGGTTCTTCCTCCTCTATCCGCGTACGTGGTCAGGCCACTATCAATGCTAATGCCGAGCCGTTGTATGTAATTGACGGTGTGATTGTACAGAGTCAGGGACAAAGCGGTTCATCTTATGGTTTGGGCGATGCACTGGGTAATGGCTCGGTTTCCACCATTTCTCCGCTTTCCACCATCAACCCTGCTGATATCGTCAGTATGGAAATTCTGAAAGATGCTTCGGCAACCGCCATTTACGGTGCGCAAGGTTCCAATGGTGTGGTTTTGATTACGACCAAACGTGGTAAGGCGGGTGAGGCTAAGTTTACTTATGACGGTATGTTTGCCGTTCAACGCCAGACAAAGCGTCTGGATATGATGAATCTGCGTGAGTATGCCACTTATTATAATGATTTGGCAAACATGGGTGAAATCTCTGACCCTAGTAATTATTATGCCGATCCTTCTCTGCTGGGAGTAGGTACAAACTGGCAGGACGCCATCTTCCAGACTGCTTTGCAGCATCAGCACCAGATTTCGGCACAAGGTGGTACAGAGAAGATACAATACTACGTATCAGCTTCCTATATGGATCAGGACGGTACCATCATCGGTTCAAACTTTAACCGTTACAGCTTCCGTGCCAACTTGGATGCCCAACTGAAGAAGTGGTTGAAACTCGGTTTGACCGCCACCTATACAGCAACGGGTGATGACCTGAAACTGGCAGACAGTGATGAAGGTTTGATTAACTACTCGTTGACCACTCTTCCTGATATACCTATCTATAATCTGGATGGCAGCTATGCCACCGTTGTTCGCGAAGGCTACACGAATCCTAACCCGATTGCCCTTGCCATGATGGATGACATTCTGCTGGACCGTCAGAAACTGACGGGTAATATTTTCTTTGAGGTTACTCCGATTAAAAATCTGGTATGGCATGCCGAATTGGGTTATGACATCAGTTCCAGCAAAGGTGAGCGCTACAAGCCGATGGTTGATTTGGGTGGATGGGTACGTTCCAGTAATGAAAGCAATATCCAGAAAAACAGCAGTACATTCTGGCAATTGAAGAACTATGTGACCTATTCCGGAAACATAGGCGACAAGCATCATTATACAGCCATGGTGGGCCAGGAGTGCTGGGAGTCCAGCTATGACTTCACGAGTGTGTTCAATAGCGGTCTGCCTTCGGATGAAGTGCACAATCCTGCCTTGGGTACGGGAACCCCGACTATCAATGCAGGTTTTGGAAGCTCGTCTATGGCATCTTTCTTTACACGTCTGACTTATAACTATGCCGACCGTTATCTGGGTACTTATACCTATCGTTATGACGGCTCTTCAAACTTCGGTCCCGAGAACCGTTGGGCAGGCTTCCATTCATTGGCTACTTCCTGGCGCTTTTCCAACGAAACGTTCTTTGAACCGTTGAAGAAGGTCATCAGTAACGGTAAGTTGCGTCTGGGATGGGGACAAACTGGTAATGCCAACATCGGTGGTTATGCTTGGGGTACATCTATGAGTCGTATGCCTTCCGGTCTGGGTATGGGGTATCGCCCCTCCAATATACCGAATACTTCCATCAAATGGGAGTCCCAGGAGCAATGGAACGTCGGTGTGGATTTGGGATTCCTGCACGACCGTATCAACCTGACGGTAGAGTGGTACAAGAAAACTTCCAGTGATATGTTGATGCCGTTGCAGTTGCCTTCTTATATGGGTACTTCCGGTAATGCCTCTTCTGCATTGGCTGCTCCGAAAGGTAACTATGGTGACATAGAGAATACCGGTTTTGAAATCTCTCTGAACACACATCCTATTACGGGTAAGTTTGAATGGGATTCTGACTTCCAGATTTCTTTCAACAAGAACAAACTGAAAGGATTGGCTGGTACAGCCAATGCGCAGATTGTGGGTTACGGACAGTGGACCGATGTAGTCAGTGTATCCAGTGTAGGCGAATCACTTTATAACTTCTATGGATTTGTTTGTGATGGTGTTTACAAGGACCTGGAGGACCTTCAGACTTCTCCGAAACCTGCCAAGTACCCGGCAAACGGTGTATTCGACCGTACCAATACCGTATGGGTGGGTGATGTGAAATATAAGGATATCAGTGGTCCTGACGGTGTGCCCGATGGCGTTATTGACGACTATGACAAGACCAATATCGGTTCTCCGATGCCTAAGTTTACTTTTGGCTGGACCAATACTTTCCGTTACAAGAACTTCGACTTGTCCGTTTTCATCAACGGTTCCTATGGCAACAAGGTGTATAACTACCTTTCCATGAAGCTGACACATATGAACTCTCCCTGGACTAACCAGCTGAATGCTGTAAACGGACGTGCACAGCTTGTTCCTATCAATCCGAACAAGGTCTACGAAGATGGAACGATGTGGTATAATGATGTGTCTAACGTCATGGTGGCAAACCCGGGAGCTTCCATTCCACGCGCCACTATCAATGACCCGAATGACAACGACCGTATCAGTGACCGTTATATTGAAGATGGTTCTTATATCCGTCTGAAGAACATCTCTTTGGGATATACTTTCCCGAAAAAGACGATTGATAAACTGGGACTGAGCAACTTGCGTATCTATGCCAATATCCAGAACCTGCTGACCATTACCGGTTATGACGGCTATGACCCTGAAATTGGTGCCAGCACTTCAAGCGTCAATGTCTATGGTTTGGACAACGGACGTTATCCGTCTCCTACAGTTTATTCATTCGGCTTGAACGTTTCATTCTAACACTTTAAATTGAAGAAAACATGAAAATCAGATATATTAAATATTGGGCGTTTGCAGCTGTACTCGGTATGGGAACAGTTTCATGCGAGGATTTCCTGAACCGTCCTACCGAAGACAATTATAACGAATCGAACTTCTATCAGAATGACGAACAATGTGTGCAGGGGGTTAATTATCTTTATAACTCACCTTGGTATGACTTTCAGCGCGGTTTTATTAAAGTCGGTGAAATCTTGTCTGGAAACGTATACGAGGGAAACAGCCCTTACTTGAATTTTACGGTGAATGGTACGGATGAAAACCTTGTGAACATGTCCTATTCTCTATGGGCAGTGATTGGCCATGCCAATACTGTATATACTCGTTTGAAGACGGCAAATGCGTCAGAAGCAGTGAAAAATCAGTGTATGGGCGAGTGTCTGGCATGGAAAGCCATGGCTTACTTCTATTTGGTACGTAGTTTTGGCGCAGTACCCATTATCCATGATAATACGGACGAATTGAATTCCGGTAATTATAACTCCAAATTCAAAGTGGAGGCAGCAGATGTGTACGAATATATCATTATGACTCTGGAGAAAGCTATGGAGTTGCTTCCGGCCAGAGGTGAAACGGGACGTATTGACCGCTATTGTGCCGAAGGTCTTTTGGCTAAGGTGTATCTGACTAAGAGTGGCCTTTCCGGTACCCGCAATGCGGATGATTTGGCGAAAGCGGCAGAATATTCCAAGGATGTAATTAATAATTCCGGCCGTAACTTGCTGGCTAACTATTCCGATGTTTTCCGTTTGGCAAACAACAAGAATGAAGAGTGTCTCTTCTCCTGGCACTGGTCGGCAGGACGTGACCCCTGGACACAGCAGAATACGTTGCAGTCGGACTTGGCAATGGTGGGATTCGATGAATTTGGTGATTGCTGGGGTGGCTATGCAGGTCCGTCGGTTGATTTGCAGGATGCATTTGGAATTTCCGCTTTGGAAAGTCCTGAGACGCGTTCGGATACGGATACCCGTCGTAAGGCTACTATGATGATGGCAGGTGATGTATACGATTATTTCTGGCAGGACAAGGGCGGATTTGATTATCTGCGGTTTATTTATGATGCCGAATATGGTAAGGGAGGACCTAATGGCGATTACCAGTCTCCTACCGGTGCCAATCACGTGAAGCATCTCTATGGTAACAATAATGACCATGTATTGGGCTTGGGCGTATCGGCTGGTAATATGTACAGCGGCCTGGCAACCCATATCCTGCGCCTGTCCGATATCTATCTGGTATATGCCGAGGCGAAAATGGGACTGGCTACCTCTACTACAGACCAGAGTGCACTGGATGCTTTCAATGCAGTACGTGGCCGTGCCATTCCGGGAGTTACTCCGAAAACCTCCATTACTTGGGAGGACGTCTGGAAGGAACGCCGGCTGGAACTGGCTTGCGAAGGCGACCGTTGGTATGATTATGTACGTTTGGCATATTATGATTCCCAGCGTGCTATCAATGAGTTGAAGGCACAGCGCCGTGATGTTTATTATAGTCTGGGTACTACTTATAAGGCTTATTATGAAAACGGCAGTTGGACGGTGAATCCGGACGAGACCCGTTACAATCCGGATGCAAAGGCGCCGAATGTGACAGTCTCCAGCTTTACATTGCCGTTCCCGACAGAAGACGTGGTGTTCAATCCTAATTTGATGAAAGACCCGGTACACGTAGATGTACGTTCTGAATTCAGTTATTAATTTAATGCTTGAAAAGATGAAAAATAATAGATATACGAATTGGTTCTTCGCGGCAGCTGTTGTTGTAGCAGGCTTTTCCATGGCGGCTTGTGAGGATGAACCGGATAAATATGAAGTGGCAGGGGGAAAGCCTACCTTGAAATATGTTCGTGTCCCTGATCCGGCAGCGGCAGACTCTTTGCTGACGGGGGCTTATATGGCGAATACGATTTGTCTGGTCGGTGAGAATCTGCGGAGTGTTTACGAGCTCTATTTCAATGACCAGAAGGCGATACTTAATACCAGTTACATCACTGACCATACACTTATGGTAGATGTTCCGAAAGAGATTCCTTCGGTAGTGACTGATAAGATTTATATGGTGACCAAAGCAAAGGATACCATAGATTATGATTTCAAGGTGTTGGTTCCGGCTCCTACCGTGAACTCCATTTCTTGTGAGTTTGCAAAGCCGGGTAGTGAGGTGACACTGATTGGTGACTATTTCATTGATGACCCGAATGTGCCGTTGACCATTACGATGGCCGGTAATGTGGAAGTGACTAATATTACGAACATAACCAAGACTGCGGTCAGCTTTATTCTTCCGGACAATGCTCCTGCAGGCTATATCAACGTGAAGTCTATTTACGGTACCGGACGTTCCAAGTTCCGCTATTATGATACCCGTAACATTCTCTTTGACTGGGACGGTTCTCATGGCGGTATGGCTATTGCCCACGGTTGGCGTGATGGTAGCAAGGTATTGAAAGAAGCTGATGAAAACAGTATTGACGGTGCTTATATCTGTCTCGCCGGAGCACTTGACGGTGCTATCGGAGCTACTTGGGCAGAAGATGAGTTCTCGTTCAACTATTGGCCGGAACCGTCTGCCGATTATCCCGAACTTTCTGCACGTCCTGAGTTTGCAGAACTGCTCGAGGAGTATGGTGTCAATGGTTTGCAACTGAAATTCGAGGTGAATATTCCTTCTTCCAATCCGTGGCAGTCTTGTGCTCTGCAAGTGATGTTTACGGGAAATGATGTGGTGACTTATGCAACTGGAACGAATGCTTACTTTAGTGATACGAATGTGCCGCGCGGTTTATGGTTGCCCTGGAAGAATACGGGTTCTTATGACACGGGTGGTAAATGGACAACCGTTTCCATGAATCTGTCCGAGTTCAACAAGACGCATGAAGGTAATAAGTGTGACAGGACTTTTGACAAGACTATGCTGACCGGATTGACATTCTTTGTCTGGGCAGGTGGTGTGGAAGGTAAGGATTGCAATCCGGTGATTATGATTGACAACATCCGTGTGGTACCTATTGAATAACCTTTTAAATAGAATACTGATATGAATAAAACATATAAATTTCCGGCACTGTGGATGATGTGCCTGATGCTCTTCAGTTGCTTGACGTTTACGGCCTGCGACAATGGGGATGATGAAGATACCAACCAATATAAAGGGGGAATCAGTCTGAATGTATTCGGACCGAGTCCCGTATCCCGCGGCGGTGTACTCCGTTTCCTGGGAAGTGGCATGGATAAGGTGACTGCGGTCGTTATTCCCGGTTGCGACGATATAACAGACATCGAAGTAGTCAGTGATACGGAAATCCGTGTCACTGTACCCCAGACAGCCCAGCCGGGGTTGGTTGTCTTGAAGACTCCGAAAGGGGATATTACAACAAAAACCGAGTTGACATTTACGGAGCCGATTGCTTTGGAGGCTTTTGCACCGGCAGAAGTAAAGCCTGGTAGTGAATTGACCATTACTGGTGAATATTTGAATTTGATTAAAGAAGTGATATTTGCTGACGAGGTAACAGTGCCTGCTGATGAGTTTGTCAGTCAAAGCCGTCAGGAGATTAAAGTTATTGTTCCTGATTCTGCTCAGACCGGTAAGTTCATCTTGTCTGATGGAGCTGAAATCCCCAATTGGATTTATTCTGAAGGGGAACTGGAGGTTACTTTGCCATCGGTAGAGGCTCCACTCGACCTGGTAGATAAGAAGCCGGGGGATGTCATTCGAGTTTCTGGTAAAAACTTTGATTTGGTGAAGAAAGTACAGATGCCGAATGGGGATGAAGTTGAATTTACGATGACTGCCTCTTCCGAAGGAGATGAACTTACTTTTACATTGCCGGATAATGTCTCGGACGGAGAAGTTACGGTACTTCCTGCTTCGGATGTAAAAGTTGTGGTTGCTACTGTTGTAGTAGCTACGCCTTCGAACGTAGTGGCTGTTCCTGCTGTGAACTTGCGTGGTGGAGATATGATTACCTTGAAAGGTACCAATATGGATTTGGTGACTGATGTAACGTTCCCTGGTGTAGAAGAAGCAGTAGGATTGGAATCACAAAACTCGACTGAAATAAAGGTCTTGATGCCGGCTGCGGCTATTAGTGGTGATTTGCAATTGAATACAAATAGTGGAAAAGCAACTGCCGTATCTATTGCAACGGCAAAGCCGGAAAACATTTCTTATAGTGCGGCGACGGTCCCGGCAGGAGAGGCTTTGACTGTCAAAGGAGTAAATATGGATGTAGTTTCGGCTGTTGTATTCAGTGGTAATGTGGAGGTTACCGTATCCGATGCCACCGCTACTGCCATTTCCTTGACTGTACCCACAACTGCTGAAACCGGGGCCTTACTCTTGAAGATGGCCAATGGTGAATCTGTGGAAGCACCGTCTTTGACAATAGAGAAACCGGTATGTGCCTATTTGCCGGCATTGCCTGACAAATTGGTTCGGGGACGAATTGTGGAACTTGAGATTGTTAATGCTGATAAGCTGACAAATGTATTGCTGAATGAGGCTGCTGTTCAGTATATCAATGATGCAGCTAAAGGGGTATTGATGTTGAATGTACCGGCTGAACTGAATGGAACTTATAGTCTGAAACTGATTTCTTCAAATGGTGAAATTGCTTATGATGTTCTTGTGGTTGCTAATGAAGAAACAGTTTGGGCTGGTCCGCTCGATATTAGTTGGGGTGATGGAGGACGTGTGTTGGTACCGGCTGTATCTTTTGCCAAGGTAACGGCAGGCACTGTCATGAAAGTCTATTTCGATCAGAAAGACCAGACTTGGGCACAGGCTCAGTTTAACTATGGCGATTGGAGTGGCATAGCTTTCTCTTTGTTTGATACGACTATGGTACCGACAGACATTTACGGCTGGAGTTTCGAGAGCCGTGTGATGGAGTTGACGTTGACTCAGGAGATACTTGATAATATTCAAGCTAAACAAGGAGATTGTGAAGACCAGACAAATGTAGGTATCATTATTCAGGGCAGTGATTTGACGTTTACAAAAATAACGATTGTAAATTGATGAATTGTGGCTTGAAGAATGTGACTATGGATGCCCTGATTAAGAATGAAATAAAATCATAATTAAGATGAAGAAACTGAATATAAAATGGATGCTTTCGTTGATAGCAGCTTTTACTTTTGCCTCCTGCGATACTGATGTCGATCATGATATCCCAGCAGTGGATACACCGGTATTGGTGTCTACTACTCCTGAAAGTGGAGCAGCCAAAGTGAAAACGGGAGAAATCACTATTGAGGTGAAATATGACAAGAATATATTCTTTGCAACAGACAATCTGAGCGAAATCAAGTTTACCGGTGGTGAACTGATAAGTGCCGATGTACTTGGCGCAAGCAATATACTGACTGTAAAAGTGAATGTTCCCGGGAGAGAGACGGCTTGTTCTCTCTCTATCCCCGAGGGAATAGTAACCGGACCGAACCAGATGCCTGCTCCGGCTGTATCGGTTCAGTTCTCTACTGTCGCTTTGGACAAGGCACTGGTTGCCGCTAGTTCGGCCAAAGCTGTGAAACTGTACAATTATCTATTGGATAACTTCGAGACGAAGACACTTTCAGCTATGATGGCCAATGTTGCCTGGAATACGGAAATGTCCGAAAAGGTGTATGGATGGACTGGAAAATATCCGGCTATCAACTGTTTCGACTATGTTCATCTGCCGGCATCTGTAGCTGGAGCAGACTGGATTAATTACGGTGACATTACTCCTGTTAAGGATTGGTCTGACAAAGGTGGCATCGTAGCTGCCATGTGGCATTGGAATGTACCCAAGAAAGCTGTAGGCGAAGCTTCTTCTACCCAAATATGGGAAGGAGAGACAGTAATGCCGGGTGATTGGAGTGGAAATGTACAGATGACGGATGATGCTGCAAAAGCTGTCTTTGCTGATGCACAAGTGGGTCAGGTGATACGCGTGGCTGTGAAGGATGTGGCAGCGGGTGCACAAGGTTCGTTCAAAAACAGTGGTTGGAGCGAGATTGCTTCAGGAACTGATTATTTTGACATATCCGGGGACTATACATTGGTGATTACCGAAGATGTTTTGAAATCCCTGCAAGAAGGTGGTCTCATCATTGGTGGACATGATTATACAGATCAATCCTCGACCAACCATCACCATAGAAAGTGTCGGAAACCTGCCCAAGGTTTCATGAATATCCTTCGTGGAAACAATGTCGCCGTTATAGCCGACAGGAAAAGAAAACTTATTGAAATTGGCCTCAAAGATTTCCTTCCTGCAGTCTCCTTTGTATTGATCCGTTTTTAAACGCGGATGAATGATGAGCTTGGCGAGTGGATATTGGCTGTAAAGGTTAGCTAAATCTTCAAACTCTTCAGGATTGCTCCATCCAAGCCTTGTTTTTATAGAAATTTTGATTTGATGTTCTTGAGAAAAAATGCCGTCAAGTAATGGTCTGAGAACATCAAAATTTCTTAAAAGTCCCGAACCTTTGCATTTGGCCACAACGGTTCCGGCAGGACATCCAAGATTTAAATTAACCTCTGAATATCCAAGATCGTATAAAGCTTTTGCGGCCCATTCAAAATCTTTTGGCTTGTTGGTCAAGAGCTGAGGAATAACATTCAGTCCGGAATTGAGTGCCGGATTGAGTTCTCTCATTTGTCTTTCTGTAAATTTTGGCTCAGAAGTGGGCGTGACAAAAGGGATGTAGTAACTGTCGGCAGGTCCAAAGATTTCAGAATGGACTTTTCTAAAAACTCTAGTGGTCAGCCCCTCCATTGGGGCGACGGATAATTCAACGGACATTTGACAGCTAATGGATAGATCTAAACAATCCAGCAAATTTAACAGAGAAACCTCATTTAAGGAGCGGCATGGGAAATAGAAATATCCACGTTTGGTTTATCTTGAAGAGTTAGATCAGACAAAGTCACGTTAGCATTTCCTGCCTGAAATACTTTAGAGGGCCGATCAAACATCGGAAGTTTTTTCTCAGTTGGCTGACCGTATAAACCGTTCAAAATCTTTGAATAAGTGGCATTGTTTGTTTCGGATGCATCTTCCGGCGTGATTCGAATGGACTTAAATTTTGATTTATTCTTGTCGTCGACTTCAAAGTAAAAATGTAGCCTTCCGCAGCTATTCTTCAATTTGGTCCGGAGTGTTTGCCATTGAGGATCTGTTGTGTCGGCTCTTAAGCATCCATACTCCGCCCCGAATTTGTCAACATCGGCAAAAGAGCCTTTGCCATTCGGAAATGCTTTGATAAGCGCAGCAATTTCCTCAGAAACGTTGTTTGTGAGGTTTTTTGGATTTTCTCCGGGAGTCTGAAGAATCACTTCAACCTTTAAAAATTCAGCGTAGGTGGACCAAGTCATAAAGGCAATCTTGTCCTTGTTCTGGAACCGCTGCTGGTTGGTAAAAAGCTGTTTGCTTTCAGAGCGGGCACCTAAACCTAAACTTTTTTTGATTTCGTTTTCAACTTCCGCTCTAACTTTGTCAAAGGCCTCACGGCTTTTGAAATCCCATTCCAACGTAAAGCTGTCTGCGGTTTTGTTAGGGCCGAGTAAGGTAACGATAGGGGGTGTCAGTTCAATCGGTGATTTAAACGTCGGACTAAAAACTAGATACTCTCCGGCAAAAAGTTGTTTAAGCTTTGCTCCATCGGCTGAAAATAATTGATCTAGGTCTTTTAGCGTTGATTTTCCAAGTTCCACCTTGGTTAAAAAGAACTTCAAAACATTACTTGGCGTTGCATCCTCTGCGCTTATTGGTTTCGGTTGCTCAGTAGTTTTATTTTCTGCTGAATTTACGGGAGCCGCGGATGCAGCTCCTGCTGCCTGTAATTGAGTACAAAACAGTCCTGCAAGAAAAATGGAAAGTATTGTTTTTTTCACTTGGTTTTCACCTTTAAAAATCAACTGCCTTTGCACAATTAAGAAGGGTAAAAAACTAGCCCCGAAATTATTGTGTAATCTTGTACAAACAAGGATAATACCAACCTTTTCACATGAAGCGCTGGCGGCGCGGCACGTCGGCAA
>ENA-OPRT01001027-OPRT01001027.1-human-gut-metagenome-genome-assembly--contig:-NODE-1027-length-11654-cov-4.377533_pt1 | contig 11654 bp, 12 predicted proteins | sample MGYA00241895_ERZ501884 | MGnify/ENA primary metagenome ERZ501884 (study PRJEB25962, sample SAMEA2042225) | human gut metagenome | biome: human gut; feature: human-associated habitat; material: faeces...
AAGAGCCCCATTACAGCCTGTAAATCTTTAACAGTATAAAGAACCGATATAATATAGCCTATAAAGATGGCCAAGCCACCTAAGCGGGGAATTGAGCCGTGATGCACCTTACGTGCATCCGGCTTATCCATAGCCCCAATATTAATCGCCAACCTTTTAATCAGCGGTGTAATCGCAAACGTAATGACCAACGCCACCACGAACGCCCACACGTACACCGTCATTACCGCACCTCCTCGTGCTCGTCCTTAGTTCGTAAGACTGCGTACAGGTGCCGGAATTCGTCCACCGCGCTGGATAAACTCTTCCGCCCCAAACGGACTTACTTCAATGATTGGGCAATAGCCCAAGAGGCCGCCGAATTCAACCATTTCGCCGACAGTTTTGCCGGGAACCGGAATCAAACGAACAGCCGTCGTTTTATTATTAATCATGCCAATAGCCGCTTCATCGGCAATAATTGCCGAAATGGTCGCTGCCGATGTATCGCCCGGTACTGCAATCATATCAAGACCTACAGAGCAAACACAAGTCATGGCTTCTAATTTTTCTAAACTTAAACTGCCAACCGAGACAGCATCAATCATGCCCTTATCTTCACTTACCGGAATAAAGGCACCGCTGAGACCGCCTACATGAGACGAGGCCATAAGGCCACCTTTTTTAACAGCATCATTCAACAATGCCAAAGCCGCCGTAGTACCATGAGCCCCACAGGAGGTAATACCCATTTCTTCCAAGACATGCGCAACCGAATCACCAACGGCAGGCGTAGGAGCCAAAGATAAATCGATAATCCCAAACTGCTTACCCAAACGCCGTGACGCTTCCTGAGCCACTAATTGACCCACGCGTGTAATCTTGAAGGCTGTACGTTTAATCGTTTCGGCCACTTCGTCAAAAGGACGTCCGCGCACAGCTTCCAAAGCGTGCTTAACAACTCCCGGTCCGCTGACACCAACGCTAATCATCGTATTACCTTCCGTGACACCATGGAACGCCCCTGCCATAAACGGATTGTCTTCGACAGGATTACAAAAAATAACAAGCTTAGCACAACCGAAAGCATCACGGTCAGCTGTAAGCTCGGCGGTTTGTTTAACAATACGGCCCATTTCCGCTACAGCATCCATGTTGATGCCTGCTTTAGTGGAACCGATACCTACAGAACTGCACACTAAATCAGTCGTCGCCAATGCTTCCGGAATGGATGCGATTAAACGACGGTCACCATCTGTATAACCTTTACTTACCAAAGCGGAAAACCCGCCGATAAAGTTAACGCCCACTGCTTTGGCTGCTTTATCCAAAGCTTTGGCTACCGGTACATAATTCGTCAAATCACTGCCGGCCGCTACGAGCGAAATCGGTGTAACAGATACGCGTTTATTAATAATCGGCACACCGTATTCACGTTCAATCGCTTCACCGGTGGCTACTAAATTTTCGGCTTCTTGCGTAATATGATCATAAATACGATCACAAAGGGTGTTGCCGTCAACGGCCGTGCACCCCAACAAACTGATGCCCATAGTAATCGTACGAACATCCAACTTATTGTCATGAATCATCTGGTTGGTTTCGAGGATATTTTCAATACTTAACATATCATCACCTACCCTATACGATGCATGCTGAGAAAGATATCCGCATGTTGTGCCTGAATCTGAACGCCCAAAGCTTCCCCTTCAGCCGTCAAAGCTGCCTGAACCTTTGGCAAAGCAGTTTGATCTTTAGCTTCACACATCATGATCATATTGAACATGCCGTCCAAAATTGTCTGATTAATCGATACGATATTTACATAGTTCTCAGCCAATACGGTAGCTACACGCGCAATAATACCTACTCGGTCTACCCCTACTACGGTTACAACTACTTTCATGCGATTCACCTTTCCCTTATACCTACATTATCAGTACTCTCTAATTTCAATGATGTTATATTATACCACAATTCGCGGTGCAATACCATATAGTGCTAACGGGACGTTACTTCATCCACCAAAGCTTGGCCGGCTTTCAAAAGTTCTGCCAACGCTTCTTTGCCTTGGAATGTTTCTGCATACACTTTGTATAAATCTTCGGTACCCGACGGACGTGCTACCAAGAAGCTGTTAGCCGTCGTAATACGCAAGCCGCCGATAGCATAATCACCGTAAAGTGACGTGGTGCGTACATCTTCAATGGTTTCACCGGCCAATTCTTTAGTTGTTACATCACTCGGTTGTAATTGGCTCAAGCGTTCTTTGGCCGCTTTACTGCAAGGTGTATCAACACGCGCGAATTCAGGCTCACCGTAACGTTTGGTAAGGAATGTGTACAGTACATCCGGCGTTAAGCCATTCGTAACCGCAAACATTTCCATAGCCAATAAGCCCATAATTATGCCGTCTTTATCGGTCGTCCAAACGGTGCCGTCTTTTTTGAGGAAGGATGCGCCCGCACTTTCTTCACCGCCGATACCTATGGTACCGTCAAACAACAAGGATGAAAAATATTTAAAGCCTACCGGCACTTCATACGTTTTAATGCCGTTGTCATTACAGAATTTATCAACTATTCGAGTAACCACTGCGGTTTTACCGAAGCCTTTGCCCTGCCAGCTGCGATTTAAGAACAAGTAAGCACCGGCAGCCACGAGGAAATGATTAGGAGCCATGAGACCATCCTGCGTCACAATCCCGTAACGGTCATAGTCGGGATCATTACCAACGGCCAAATCATAGTTACCGATATTAGCAATAACATCAGCCATGGCATATTCCGACGAGCAGTCCATACGAACTACGCCGTCATGGTCATATGGCATAAAGCTGAAGGTCGGATCGTATTCATTGTTAATAATATCTAAATCGAGTCCGTACTCCTCACTGATAGCTTCCCAGTATTCCATACCGCTGCCGCCCAAGGCATTGATAAGCACTTTAGGTTTAGCTTTGCGAATAGCATCCATGTCAATCACATAGGCCAACTCTTTGACATACAGACCTTTGTAATCGTATTCCCACTGTAAACCGGAGTCAATTTCGTCAATGGCAACACGACGAATACCTTCGCCGTTATTTTTCAAATATTCATTGGCTTTATTTTCAATCCATTTCGTCACCGTCGTATCAGCCGGCCCACCGTTAATCGGATTATATTTAATGCCGCCTTGATCCGGAGGATTATGAGACGGCGTAATAATAATGCCGTCCGCTTTGCCATGGCCGACTTTTGCTTTTAAAAAGTCCGGTACAAAAGCGATTTTCTCTTCTTTATCAATAATTTCATTGTAGCGAATAATGGCACGAGAAATACTAGGCGTCGGTACGAAGCCGTTTTCACCATCTACCGCTGCTACAACACCGTTCGCTGCCAATACTTCAAGCACGGTTTCCAACGCCGGTTCCGACAGGGCATGTGTATCATGGCCGACAAAGCATACACCGGTAGCCCCAAATTCTTTACGTCCGTCACAAATAGCCTGGGCAATAGCCGCCACATGAAGTTCGTTAAAACTGCCTGCTAAAGATTTGCCGCGATGACCGGATGTTCCGAAGGAAATGCGCTGTTCCTTCTTTTCATAATCCGGCTTTTTATTATAATAGGCCTCAATCACCGCCTCTAAGTTAATCAAATCTTCCGGGCGAACCAATTTACCTGCTAATTCATGTGCCATAAGTGCAGCCTCCAATTATTTTTAATATAGTATATAACACCCTTTATTAGGGGAATATCTTTAATTACCCAAAATAGCTTTAACTATCAAAAATACCTCAACTGTCAAAAACGCCTTTAACTGCCAAAAGCATCTTTAACTACTAAAAGTATTTTCAACTGCTAAAAGTATCATTCAAAACTTATAACTAACATTGCATTTTAAAGTTTTTAATCATTCATTTCGACTCTTGCGCGAACACGTTCAATCGCTTGTTGAGTAGCCGCCGTCGATTTAATGGAAAACCCTCGACCGATAACTTCAGCCACATCCGTGACCATAAAAAAGGCTGTAGGCTCTTCTTTTTGTACCGCTTCTTTTAATTTAGCCACCTGCATCAGACTCACTACAACCAAAATAACCTGCTTATGCTGGTGTGTATAAGCACCTTCACCATTCAAAATGGTGGCGCCGCGACCGAATTTATACAAAATCAAATCGCAGATTTTATATGGCTTATAGGAAATAATAAACACCGCTTTACGCTGACTAAAACCGACAACTACGCGGTTCGTAATCATTGCACCGATATAAATACTTACCAGAGTAATGGCCGCTGCTTCTACACTGATGATAAAACTGGCAATAAACAGAATCACACTGTTAATCCCCAAGGAAACACTGCCCATTTGGAGACCGTAATATTTCCGAATAATCAAAGCAATCGGATCGAGACCACCCGTATTACCGCCGGAACGATACACCGTCCCCATGCCGAGACCGGAAAAAATCCCGCCCAGAATCGCACCTACCAACGGCGTAGTCGTTAAGTGAAAATCCTGCATAAAGCTAAACATATTGATTAAAAGTGACGAAACAACCGTTCCGAAGATGGTCATCCCCAGATGCCAACGACCGAGCCAGCGATAGGCCGCATACAAGACAGGAATATTCAAAATCAAGTTCAAAGTACCTACTTGAATCCCCGTTAAATAATACAATATCAACGCTATCCCACTGATGCCGCCACTTACCAATTTATGAGGTACAATAAATGCATTAATACCAAATGCAAACAACATTGTACCGACAGTAACAAGAATCATTACTTTAATAGTTGAACGCCAATCTTTTTCCATGTTGCCCCCCTATTTTTTCTATATGAATGTAAAAATACCTCACCACACATCAATTTTTCTCAAAAATACCCTACTTACAGTGTATTTTTCGTCCCAAATTCTCTCGTCTTATGCCTTTGTCATTCAGACATCTTAACCTTACATATTTTGCCACAAATATGTATAACTTGATTATTTACCAGCATTGGTGCTATTCGGCTGTTCCGGTATGGAATCACTGATAGGTCCATTTTGAATAGAACGCTCGATAGCCGCATTTACCGTTTTAGGCGTTGCCAACGGCATGGTAAAGCCTTGACCGATAACTTCGGCAGCATCGGACAAAATCATGAATGCCGACGGATCTTCTTTTTGCACGGCTTCTTTCAACTTTGCTACCTGCATCAAACCGACTACAACCAAGATAACTTGCTTATGTTGATGTGTATAAGCCCCTTCGCCATTTAAAATGGTAGCACCACGACCGATTTGATGAATAATTACATCACATATTTTATACGGACAAGTGGAAATAATAAAAATAGCTTTACGCTGATTAAAACCGACAACCACTTTATTAGTAACCATGGCTTGAACATAAATACTTACAAGCGTAATCGCCGCTGCTTCCACACTGATAACTATAGCTGCTACCACTAAGATGATAAAGTTAATGCCAAAAATAATACTGCCCATCTGAAGACCGTAATATTTACGAATAATCATGGCAATCGGATCAAGGCCACCCGTATTACCGCCGGAACGATAGACGATACCGAGCCCGAGGCCGCATAAAATACCGCCCAATAACGAACCGATCAGCGGATCGTGCGTCAATTGATAATCGGCCATGAATTCAAAAGCATTAATCAGGAAGGAAATGACCGCCGTGCCGAAGATGGTAATCATTACATGCCAACGTCCCAACCAGCGATACGCAGCCCACAAAATAGGTATATTAAGTAAGAGGTTCAAGGTACCGACCTGAATCCCCGTTACATAGAAAAGCATTAACGCGATACCGCTTAAACTCCCCGATACCAACTTATGTGGTACAATAAAAGCATCAAGACCTATAGCAAAAATTAATGAACCGATAGTCGTCATAACTAAGGCGTTTACGGTTTGACCCCACTTGAACTGCATAGTTCCTCCTAGAAAAATTGAAATTTGTCCGTTAATAGCGTATAATTTATAGTTAAATATAGAAGCTATTAAGGTATAATATATCTATGTTCATCTTAACCTAACCAACTTATAATTTCAACTAGATAATTAGCCGATAAAAGCAAGTAATCTATCCATTCATCACATAAAGGAGGATATCCATGGAGCAACTCAGCTTCAGCAAAATTAATATCGGTTTAGCTATTCTCAATAAGCGCGATGACGGGTATCACAATATCGATACTATTTTTCAATCCATTTACTTGGGAGACTCCATTTATTTTGCCAAACATCATTCGGTTGTTTTCTCCGGTTCCGCACCGGAATTACCGCAGTACATGAACGACATGATGGCCTATGACGAAACAAACTTAGCTATGAAAGCTTTACGAGCCGTGCAAACCTATACGGGTTGCACTACCGGCGGCGCCATTCACTTATTAAAACGTGTACCGCCCGCAGCCGGTCTCGGCGGAGGCAGTTCCGATGCAGCCGCAATGCTTCTCGGGCTCAATAAATTCTGGGACTTACGTCTTACCGATGACGAGCTCATGACTTTAGCCAACGGTTTAGGCTCCGATGTACCGTTTCTCATGAGAGGCGGCACCGCTCGCGGCAAAGGACGCGGCGAAGAATTAAGCTATTTACCGACCGGTAAACCGCATTGGTTACTCGTAGTAAAGCCGGAATTATCTATATCCACCACAGCCGCTTACAGCCGTTTTAACAATGAGTCCCAATTCGACAGTACCACTATCGATGAAGTTGAAAAAGCGATTCACACCGGCGACATCAAAGAGGCTATGAAAGTAAGTGGCAATACCTTTGAAGAACTGATATTCCCGCTTCATCCGGAACTTCAAAGTTGCAAGAAGTTTTTCACCGACCGCGGCTATACCACCATCATGACCGGTAGCGGTCCAACCATGGTCGTTTACCTCGATGCAGCTCGAGAAGCATTGACGTTGCAAGAAGAAATCAAAGCGGCCGGCCACAATTGGCTTTCCTTAATTACTAAAACCCACGGCAAGGAGGCTTTAGCCTAATGAACAAAGATCTAGGACGTTTACAACCAATCGTATTAAACTCTTACAAACCGCTTCGTGAAGTTGTATGTGAAACCTTGCGCCAAGCTATTCGCGACGGCGTTTTCAAACCGGGCGAACGATTAATGGAAGTGCCATTAGCCGAAGAATTAGGCGTTAGCCGCACACCGGTGCGCGAAGCTATCCGCAAATTGGAACTGGAAGGCTTTGTTGTTATGATTCCTCATCGCGGCACTTATGTGGCCGATATTTCGTTGAAAGATGTAACCCAAGTATTCGAGATTCGTTCTGCACTCGAAGAATTGGCTGCTCAATTAGCTGCTGAACGCATCACGCCGGATGAAATCGAATTTTTAGAACGCATGTTGGTAGAAATCGGCACCTTTATGGAAGAAAAAAATATGGACAAAGTGGTCGAAGCGGATGTTAACTTCCATGAAGTATTGTATAAAGCTTCACGCAACGAACGTTTAGTGGAAATTATCCATAATTTGCGCGAACAAACCTTACGTTTCCGTACCATGTCCATGAATCAGCCAGGACGTTTGGTTAAAACTTGGGAAGAGCATCGCTTGCTCGTGGAAGCCATTGCTGAACGCAATCCGGCCCAAGCTCGCGAAATTGCCCGTCTCCACATGGAACATTCCGAACAAGCCCTCTTAAAAGGTATGAACATCGATAAGCAATAATTTTTGACATATCGTGTATTCATGATGTTATATGTTGTATGCAATATGTAAAGGAATATACAGACAAACAAAGGACAATCAGAATTTTCTGTTCACAAAGGTCATATACTTACACATTTTGTTCGTTACAAATGTGCGTAAAATCAAAAACAATTAATATGCGATAACAACCAATTATACCTGGTTATTATATCAATTATATAATTTATTTATAATTAATTTTTAACCTTCCATTCAGAATCAGCATATAATAAGAGCTTACCTTTTATCAACCAAATACTATAATTAAAAACCTCCTTTTATAGGAGGTTTTTTACATTTCGTGTATTTTCGTTCAAATTCAAACGATTCGATAAAGGAATTCACATTGTATTGTCGAATTCTTTTAAGTAATAACATACTGTTTAATCAATAGACGGCGTGTTGTTTTACAAAAGAAAAAAGAGAGTTTTAATTACTCGGAATTCATCGCAAAACATCAGTCCGATTTGTTTTGTGACACTTATTTTATGAGTAATTCGTCCTTATTTTCCTTTTTATTATTTTTATTGTTTTTTTCTTTATTAAATTTATTGTCCGGGTTTATTATTAATCAAAATAAACTCTATCCAAAAGGAGATGATGAATCATGGCTACACAGACAACCCCCGCGGCAACGCCGCCAACTGCAGGTTATCCAAAGAGCAAATTAATCGGACTTATTCTTAGTTTTGCAGTATTGATCGGTATTTTATGTTTACCGACGCCAAGTGATTTATCGACGGCCGGTCACCGAATGATAGGCATCTTGTTCTTCGCCATCGTTCTCTGGATCAGCAGTGCCGTATCGTATCCGGTAAGTGCTACGATGTTGACTGCACTCACCGCCGTTTTATTGGGTACAGCACCTAATATCGATGCACCGACCAAGATTCTTGGCACCAGTAATGCATTAAAAATTGCCATTTCCGGTTATTCCACACCGGCTTGGGCCTTAGTTGCGGCCGCCATGTTTATTTCCGTGGCCATGACTAAAACAGGGCTCGATCGCCGCATTGCGTTAAACGTATTATCACGTATCGGTACTAAAACCAGCCGTATTTATATCGGCGTTATTTTCACCGGTTTTATCTTATCGTTCTTCGTACCGAGCGCTACTGCACGTTTAGCCTGCTTAATTCCGATTATTCTCGGTATTTTAGACAGCTTAGGCATTAATCGCCAAAGTGTATCCGCCTGGCTGCCCTCCTCGTTATCGGGGCCACCCAGGCGGATACACTTTGGAATATCATGGTACAAACAGCAGCTGCCCAAAACTTGGTTGCCGTAGGCTTCATTTCCACGCAACTCAACACTTCAGTATCTTGGATTGATTGGTTACTCGCTGCTGCCCCTTACTCCTTGGTGATGGTTGTAATTTACTACTTCTTATCCATGTGGCTCTTAAAACCGGACGAACATGACTTAGAAGGTTCTCAAAAAGAATTACAGCAACATCTCCAAAACTTGGGACCTATGACTTTTAACGAAAAGAAATTACTCGTTCTTTCCGTTATCTTGCTCGGTTTCTGGGCTACCGGCGGTCACTTGCACAAATACGATACAACGACTACTACTGTTGTTGCTATCGCCTTGTTCTTAATGCCGGGTATCGGTATTATCGACTGGAAATACGCACAAAGCCGTATTGACTGGGGTTCCATCGTTATGTTCGGCGCCGGCATCAGCCTTGGTACCGCACTTTTAAAAACCAAAGCCGCTACTTGGCTCGCCAATGCGTTTATTCACATGTTCGCCCTCGAAACATTGACCATATTCGCTCTCTTAGCAACGATTACCCTCTTCTTGATTATGATCCACTTAGGTTTCGCTTCGGCCACCGCGTTATCTTCGGCCATGATTCCGATCGTAATCTCTATCGTAACAGCTGTTAATATGCCGGGTATGCGAGTTTTTATCCCAAAAACTCACAAATAAATTCTGTACGATATCTTCTGATGTTTCCGCAGAACCTGTGAACTGTACAGAGTAGAGACATAAAGGGAGATAATAAGTATCATACAGTAGACGAAAGGCCTTTTCTTTGTTTTCAGCAAAGAGAGCTAGTATCCTTTCGTCTACTTCATTATATCTATTGTATTTTCTTGCATTATTGTTCATGGATGCCTTTTGCGGCACAAAATTAGGAATTTAACCGACACGATATACGACTTTCATGGATTAAAAATGCAAAAAGTACAATGTATTATGAATATTTTCTTTATTTTTCAATTCTGAACCAGTCAGCGTCCGTCCATCCTCCGTCATTGGTTACAATAGCGGGGCGCGTACAGAAGATACCTACCTTGGCTCCTATCCATTTACCTTCTTTTACTTGGAAAGTTTCTCCTAATGGCTGGAATTTCTTGCCGTCCGTACTGTAGCTGAGGTTACATTTCACTAATAAGTCGTGACCGCCTTCACTGGCTTTAATCTTGTCTCCTTTTGCGGAAAATTTAGCGCGAAGATAGATTGTGCCGTCTTTTAAGGGAACGGAAGCATTTACTTTTTCAGTAGCTCCCCGATCGGCTTTCAGGCATTCCACTTGTGACAGGACAAGTCCGTTGTCTGTGTTTTCAACAACTAATCCGGCATAATCCATTCCCATTACAACCAGTCCCGTGCGTTCACCTTTATATTTTTCTGTCGGCTTGAAAGTAAGTTTGGTGGTGGCAGTAAAATTGGGAGCCGGGGTTTTTTGTAGCATCAGATTAGAAACATCCCATAAACTTTTATAATCTTCGGGAACTGGGTAGGAGTATAGACGTACAAATCCTTCTCCTCCGTTGAAATAAGCCCATTTTTCATTGATGTTAGCCTGCCATTGCCATTGAGGAGACAATGTATAACCATCAAACTCATCACTTTCTTGCGGGGTACAAATAGGATAGTTCTTACCTACATTAGGCTTTTTATAAGTCAGAACAGGTTCGCCACAACCATCGCCGTCTTTATCAACACCTATAACGGGCCAGTCATCAACCCATTTCATAGGTTGCAGATGGACTAAGCGTCCGTAAGCTCCTACGTCTTGGAAGTGCATGAACCAGTCCTCTCCCGTAGGGGTGTCTACCCAACCGCCTTGATGAGGCCCGTTGACGGGAGAGTTGCCTTGCGCTAATACTGTTTTCCATTCGTATGGACCGTATACGTTTTTTGAGCGAAGTACGACTTGCCATCCTGTAGGAACGCCGCCTGCCGGATGGAAGATGTAATAGTATCCATTACGTTTATAGAATTTGGGCCCTTCACAAGTTTGATGTGCTTCATGACCATCGAAAATGATACGGGATTGTGTGATAGCTTTACTTGCATCGGCACTTAGCTCACAAATTGTAATTACACTTTTCAGTCCGGCCCGGCTTCCTGCATAAGCGTGAACCAAATATACACGACCGTCATCATCCCATAATGGAGTCGTGTCGATGATGCCTTTTCCGGCTTTCACCAAAACTGGCTCGCTCCAGGGACCTTTCGGATCTTTGGCTTTCACCATGAATGCTCCTTGGTCCGGGTCACCCCAGAATATATAGAATTCACCGTTATGGTGGCGGATACTGGGTGCCCATACACGGTTGCCATGTTCAGGACGGACATCGGTAACAGGGGGCAGTGCGTATAAAGATATGTTGAAGAAGTTTCTGGTGGATTACTCTAAAATGAATACAGCCCAGATGCCGGCACAGTACGCTGAATATTATCAGTCTATGTACAAGTTCTGGTCTTTCTTGGAAAAACAGCTGATTCAGAATCGTCTGGCTGAGAAATATCAGGCTTTGGTTTCCAAGTCTCTTTTCTCTAATCCGGTAGAAGCTCAGGTTGCTTTTGATGCAAGAGTAGATCAATCAGATTTGTTGTTGGCTGCTATTCCTTATTCTTCTATTGAAGATTCAACTATAACCATCACAGATGCAGACCTGAAAGCTGCTTACGACAAGATCAATATGCTGATTTAATGCATGAATTGTCTGTAC
>ENA-OPRT01001031-OPRT01001031.1-human-gut-metagenome-genome-assembly--contig:-NODE-1031-length-11635-cov-12.115458_pt1 | contig 11635 bp, 5 predicted proteins | sample MGYA00241895_ERZ501884 | MGnify/ENA primary metagenome ERZ501884 (study PRJEB25962, sample SAMEA2042225) | human gut metagenome | biome: human gut; feature: human-associated habitat; material: faeces...
CAATCATAATCACGCGGCTGCCCTACGTGCAGAAACAATTGTCCCGGGTACAGCCCCTTTATATCCGGTTTCTCCACCGGAAGCAGATTCAAATCCACACTATAATAAAAACGGTCACGCGGGTCCCAACAATGTTCTTGTACCTTTCCTTTCAATACTGCCGCTTCTTTCTCAAAGGAAACTGCTATATCATCCAAATTCAGACAGCCGGCCAAGTATGCCATAGCCTGTAATTCGCGATACATCAACGCGTTCAAGAAGATGGATCCCGAACTGCCCTGAGGACGATAAAAAGTACTGGGATCATTATCAACTCCGATAGCCTCATCAGTTTCCCAATAGAATAACCCAGTCGCCTTGTGACGATGAAAATTCAAATATTTACAGACAAATGCCTGCAACGTATAAAAATCATCGCGCAACCACTCCGCATCCCCGTTCATATTGCGGACAATAAAGGCGGCATGTTGTGCCAATGTAGGTTTGTGCATATTGCTTTTCCAAGGATTCCGTGTTTTCAACATCTCTTCGCGGCTAGGGGCATTCCGTTCTATCCAGATAGGAATCCAACCGTCCATACCTCCATAGTGCAAGGAATTGAGGATGCATCCCTGTTCATACTTCAGGGCCTCCTGCTTATCCTTTTCCGTGCCGTTCTCTAATAAGATTTGGCGCAGAGCGATGTTGCTCAACCAAGAATCCCAATCCCATAGCATATCTAAGTATTGATTACTTCCCGGAGCAAGGAACGGAAAGACTAAAGCTCCTCCGGCTTCACGATACATGCCTTTCATATCTTTATAAATATGGGCACGGCACAATTCTTTGTATTTTGCAATATTCTCGGGAGTACGTTCCGGCATTTGTGCATTTAGCATAAACGGGAAACAACAAATTGTTAAAAAGACCAGTAATTGTTTTTTCATAGGTATTATCTCATTTTGCTGACAGGGCAAAAATACAAATTAAAACGAAAAGAAAAAGAGATTAAAACAAAAAATTATTTCGAAACTAATCAAAATATAACTAGAAAAGGCTGCCCCGTAGGCAGCCTTCTATAATAAAAATATATTTCCCTTATAAGGTCTTAGTCACGACGTCCCATATAAATCATTATATAGTAAATCAGTGTAGCCAACGAACTAAGTGCCGCAACCACATACGTATAAGCAGCCGAACGCAACGCATCCTCTGCCGCATGATGGTTATATGAATTTGTAATTCCGGCCTTGCTCAACCATACCAACGCACGCTGGCTGGCATTGATCTCAACAGGCAACGTAATAAAGCTGAAAAGAGTGGTCATGGCAAAAAGACAAATTCCTGCCAACAATAACTGCGGGAAAGTATTCACCATCAAAATACCTGCCAGTAACACCCAAGTCATAATAGAAGATGAGAACTGCACCACAGGCACCAAAGCCGAGCGCATCTTTAGCGGAGCGTATGCACGCGCATGTTGCACGGCGTGTCCGCATTCATGGGCGGCAACTGCCGCAGCAGCCACACTGTTGCTTCCATATACCCCTTCACTAAGGTTCACCGTTTTGTTTGCCGGATTATAATGATCGGTCAGCATACCCGGAGTGCTGGTTACACGCACGTCATAGATACCGTTATCATGCAACATTTTTTCAGCCACATCCTTTCCTGTCATACCGCTGGCCAAAGGCATCTTCGAGTATTTCTTAAACTTGCTTTGCAGACTATTCTGTACAATATAGCTGATTACCGCGATTCCAATAAATAAGATCCAATACATTGACATAGTTTTGTTCTTTATAATTCTGTTGTTAAATATACACGTTATTATGTACAAATAGTTTGCCAGCATCCCCCTTTTAAATAGAATTAAGAATTCCTGCCATCACACGCCTCCGAATTCACATCCGTCAATTTCAATTAAAAAATGATATTATGAGAAAAAAAGAGTGGATTATTGACTTTTGATTTATACATTTGAGGCAAAATTAAGAAATATGGAACATGAAATAGGAAATATATCCATAGCCCGTATCCGACAGATGAATCCCAGTCTAAAAGGGATTAACAATGATTTCGTAATGGATAGAAGCGAACATTACATCCCCGAGAATATGAACCCCATCTTTAAATACCCATTACGGCTGGATGGAATCATTATCTCTATCCGTGAAAAAGGCTCTGCCAAAGTCAATATCAATTTACGGGAATACGACATTGAGCAAAACGATCTGATTATTTGCGCTCCCGGCGATATTCTACAGTCCATGTTATCACCGGGCATTCATTTGTCACAAATGTTTTTAATATCATCTGATTTCTTAAAAGAGATGTATATCAACCTGAACAGTTTCATGCCATTTTTCATCTCATTGAAAGAGAATCCCAAATTTCATTTGATGGAAGAAGAGGTACAGGAACTGAAATCATTCTATGAACTGATAGAAGAAACCGTAAGCCGGAACGATAACTTCAGGACAGAAATCGTACGCAGACTAATGGGGGCCTATTTATATAAGATAGGTTCCATCCTTCATAGAAAACAACCGGAATTCCTTTCCGAGAATCCGAAATCACTGAAAAGGGAAGAGGTATTGTTCAACCAGTTCATCAACTTGCTGACCGAACATCACCGTAAAGAAAGACGCGTAGATTTTTATGCGGAGCAATTATTCCTGAGTCCCAAACATTTCTCCACCGTAGTAAAGAAAGTAAGCGGAAAAACTGCCGGAGAGTGGATTGACGAATATGTGATACTGGAAGCCAAAGCGCTGTTGAAATACTCCGTCATGTCTATTCAGGAAGTAGCTTATTTTATGAACTTCCCGAACCCTTCCTTTTTTGGCAAATACTTCAAGCACCATACTGGGTTATCTCCCAGCGAATACAAGATGCAATAATGAAAACAGAAGATAAAAAATAGTAATCCAACGGGGGCTGTCCGAAAAAAAACGGACAGCCCCCGAAAGTAAATTATATAAGTGTGACTACACTACCTCTCATCTTAAAATAATTTTGCAGGATATTCACCGGCATCCACCAATGCCTGTATCTTGTCAACCACACTCTGACGGTCTTCAGGATAAGTTACTCCAAACCATTTGCTGGTAGTATCCAATACCTCAACGGTAGCAGTACCGTCATTAATCAGCTTGTCCACCATCAGCGGAATAAAGAATTCGCTCTTCAAGTTTTCCATATTTTTAGGATCGCTCAAGAATGCTTTAAAGAATTCCTTGCTGTAAGCAAAGTAATCAGGAGTAAAGCCCCAGAAGTTCATGCTCACCGGAGTTGTGTCAGGGGTAGCTGTCCATTCGCCATTGTCGTCAATATACTTCACTTCTCCGTCTATGCGCTGAATTTTGGTACGTTCTACCACGGAAGTCAACAAATGATCCGCATTGGTTCCACAGATGCCGCGGGATACCGTTCCACTCTCGCTCAATGTATTTCCTACACGGAAGCCCACCATAGCATACGTGTTTTTAGCACCTTCGGGCAGTGCAGAAAGGAACTTGCCCATTACCTGGAACGAGTCACGGCCATAGAAGTCATCGCAATTGATCACCGCAAACGGTTCCTGTATCACATCAGCTCCCATCATGACAGCATGGTTAGTTCCCCAAGGTTTTGTACGCTCCGCAGGACAAGTAAAACCCTCCGGCAGATTGTCTAAAGCTTGGAATACCAGTTCGCAAGGAATATGACCTTCATATTTAGAAATAATCTTTTCACGAAAATCTTGTTCAAAATCTTTACGGATAACAAAGACCAGTTTTCCAAAGCCGGCGTTGATAGCGTCATAAATAGAATAATCCATAATAGTTTCGCCGTTAGGACCCAGACCATCCAATTGCTTCAATCCTCCGTAACGGCTGCCCATACCAGCCGCCAATAAAAATAAAGTTGGTTTCATAGTTTATTTATTTAAAATTGAATATTTGATGGTACAAAGCTACAAAATAATACGGAGGAAAAAAGCTACATTCCATTCAAATTCGAGCATAAATCAATCATTTCCCTCCTTTTGACGCAAATCAAGCCCTATTTCTAGAAAGGATAGCCGATGGCAAAGTGCAATCCCAGTCCATCCTTAAACTTAGGAATATTATAATATCCTTTCTTGCCGGTATCATACGGATCATGAAGAGCAATACCCAGATCTAGGCGGATCACCAGGAAAGTAAGGTCATAACGCAATCCCACCCCAGTACCCAAAGCTATACTTTTAGCAAAATTACGAAGAGTAAGCAAACCGCCGGGACGTATATTCTCACCTTCCTCATTCTTTTGTTCACGCAGCAGCCACACATTTCCCGCGTCCAGAAAAGCTGCCCCGTACAAATCACCCAGGATAGGGAAACGGTATTCCACATTCGCTTCCAACTTCACATCTCCGGTTTCATCCAGATAACCATACTGTTTATCTTCGGGACGATAAGAACCGGGGCCGATAGAGCGCACTGTAAACGCACGGATACTGTTAGCTCCCCCAATATAGAACTGCTCGCTGTAAGGCGCTACAGTCTGGTTCCCATATGCATACAAAATTCCCCCCATCAAACGAGTGGCTATATGCTGTTTCTCTCCGACTTTAAACAAACAACGCACTTCGGATGTCATTTTCAGGAATTGCGCATAAGGACTGTTCAATAACTTCTTATCTGTTTCCTTGAATCCTTTCCCAAAAGCAGCATACACCAACGAAGTCAGATTACCTGCCGAAGTAAAGGAAGTCTCCCACCATAAATTATTGCGTTTCTTCAACGGGGCGTTATCATACGTAAACGTATAACTCATAGCTGGAATAAACTGATTTCCCAAACTGATTTTCAAGCTCCGGTTCTTGTCCACTATCGTATCAAAACGTGTAGTAGTATGCTGCAACGTATTAAATGCCAATCTGAAAGGAGTCACAGTATGTTTCCATACCCGCGAAGGCTGGAAATCGTATGACACCGTTCCACCGAAAGAAAGCATTTTAAAGAAGCGGGCACGGTTCAACTGACTGGCATACAACTTGAATGAGGTATGCTGCGGAAATCGCGAGCTCATCATTTTTTTACTCATCCACGGCAACACCAGGCGAGGATACTCCAATGAAAAAGAAGTCCCCAACTCGTATGAGTTCAATTTAGAACTGTTCCCGTCCGCCGTAGAATTGGTCTGCCATTCGTATGACCCTTTCAACTGGAAAGAAATCGTGGCGGCTGTACGCATGAAATTCTTCCGCGAGAGGCTGAAAATCGCTCCGGGACCAGTCTGATCCGTACTTTTGGTAGTCACATTGAATTCCAGTTCTCCGTCATACGGCAAATCGAATGTAGCATTCATCCGCACATTCAGCGTATCACACCCCGGCAATGTATCTTGCGGGGCATAGCGGAACTCGGCAAATTTGAAAATGCCCAAACGCGCCAAGGCTTCCTGCGTGAAATTCTGACGGGCCTGAGAATAAAGCTGCCCTTTCTGGTAAAAGAAGCGCTTAGCCAATACTCCGGGGCGGATACCGGGTTTCTTACCGCTATAGTGTAAAGTCATTCCCGGAAAGACGATGGAATCAGTAGGTTCCTCTCCTTTATATCCGGTAAGATAAACAGAAGTATTCCCTATATAATAAGGTCTTTTCGCATCGGCAGGCACTCCAGCTTTCGGAACAACCTGCAAACTGACCATTCCCGGTTTGCGCAAGGTATCCGCACGGAAAGTAATGAATTCGGGACGGAAATAATAATAACCATTGTTACGGAAAAGGGTACTCAGCCGCTGGCGCTCCTCCTCCAGTTTCAACACACTGAAATTATCTCCTTTATGCAATACCCTCTGGTCATAAGCAGCCCTGATCAGACTATCGGCGCGAGGAGGATATTTCAGATACATGACAGAGTCCAGATAATAAGGGTTCGCCATATCAATCTTATAACTTAACTTGGCTTTCCGAGGATTCTTCAACGAGTCTACAGAATAAGTCACAGCACCATTGAAAAAGCCATAATCATGCAACAGATTGGTGGCCACCTTCACACGGGTTTCCGGATTCACCGTAGACAAATACACCGGAGTAGACCCCAGCTTGTTGAATATCCAATGCCCCACCCCCTTTTTATCCTGGTATTTCACAAAATCATTGTATATCCACAAACCGAAAGGAATGGGAAAACGCAAGGAGTTGCTTCCCAAAATGGCATTATTGGGAGGATAAGACAAAGCAGCCTCCACCTCTTCCAAGGTCTGGACACCGGCAGGGGTCTTGTCTTCATTCAGAATCTCCATATTTTTCACACCGACATATAGCGTTTCGTCTTCCGGCAAATTCCTGGTAGTAGAGCAGGCAGTTGTCATCAGCAACAATACCGATAATAGAAACAGGTTTATGTTATGTTTTCTCTCCATATCTCCAACAATCATTTTTTCTTCTTAGACTTGAAAATAAACAGTTCGCCCAGGTGACTCATCTTCTTGCGAAGCACAATACCCACACCGGTCTCTATGATCTCACCTTCCAGCACACTCTCATAGTTCTTGTCGTGGAAGAGCTTGACATACCGGGTACCGCTGTTGTCCAAGCGGTATTCTATGGATACATTATCAATAAAGGTTTCATCCTGCTGTACCGTACTTCCGGTAGACACTTTACCGCCTACCACTATACGGAAGCGGTTATTCCAGAAACGTTTGGCGAACTGGAAATTATAATCCGTGCGTTTCCCGCCGCTATCGGCATCATCCACCGTTTCCATGCCCACATTGATATCAAGTGCTTTCCCAGCAATATTCGAGATTTCGCTCTGCAGGAATGAGTTCAAGGCATTATTCACATTAAATCCTCCCGTAGAGTTTCCTTCAGCCATATACATTCCGGTCACCAGCATGGTGACAGCCAGTTTTCCCCGTTCCTCCACCGACATGGCATTCAGCTGGTCTTGCACAGACGCATCCTCGGGAGCCGAAAGGGTAAACGCCAGCCCCAGATTCTCCAGACTCTGGCTCAAAGCGATCCCTACATCAAACCCGACGATACGCGAAGTCTTTCCATCCTCGCCCACCGAAGCACGGACCCTTTCGGTCGCGGTAATGTTCAGTTGCGGATTCATGATATTTCCCGTCCACTCCACATAACTGCCATTTTGAATATTAAAAGTCTTCAGCGGAATAATCGGAATCTGGTATTTCATCTCCCCGCTCATCAAGGAATAACGCCCGGTCAGCAACATATCCCCCTGAGGAGTGTACTGGAATGACAAGTCTCCGCCTCCTTCCAGCAACATATAGTTGGAGCCGTCCGGCACCAGATTCACACGTGCCTGCACCGCCTGGTCTATATGCATGGTCATGGCCACATCCATCCCTCCCAAAGAGATTTGCTGGACAGAGGACTCCTCTACCGAAGTTGTGTCGTTGAAATTGACAAAAGTCACCATATCCCCCAAACGGTCGTTCACCGTCAAGGGAGAGTCTTTCAGGACATAGGTCACATTGGTCTTCCCCAATATGTTCATGTTCCCCCGCATCACCAGTTCCTCCACAGGACCGCGCAGCGTTGCATTAAAATCCACATACATCTTGCCGTAAACCATAGCCCGCTTGGTACGGGGAGCATTCAGCAACTCATAATTCTCGGCATGCATTTTAAGGTTCACCGCCGTCCGTTCCAAATCCGAGAAGTCCACCTCGCCGTTAATGGTAAAAGGAGTCTTGCCTTTGGTGAATATATCGAACTCCTTGAACATCATCTTACTGTTCACCACCTGCACCGGTTCATTATCAAAACGGAACATTGCAGACATCTCCGGCATGAAGAAAGTCACGGAATCCAATGCCAGTTCCCCATTCAGCAAGGGTTTGGCCGGATCACCTTTCATGGACAATGTTCCATCAATATCCCCGTCCAGTTCCACCATGCGGTCGGGCACAAACGGATTGGCGACATTCAGCGGAAAATGTTCGAAGGCTATATCCGCGCTCAGACTTCCCGTTCCTTCCTCCGCGGGCAGATAGATACCTCCCAAATGAGCTATCTCCTCACCATCATGGCGTATATAGGCATCCAGATGATGATCCTTTGCCTCACCAGGCAGATACACACCACCCAGTTCCCAATTTCCCAACGCACTGCCTTCATATTTGAATTCATCTATACGCAAATCACTGCTCACCATCATATACGGACCGGAATCTATATAATGCGCTTCTGCTCCGATCCATCCTTCCATATCAGGCATATAGGGAAGGATACGCCGGAATTCTTTCAGATTGATGCGTGAAAGCTCCACCGTCATATCCTGTTTGGCTATGGTATCTTCCCGATTGGTATAGAAACTGAGTCCGGTCCCCTGCTCGTCATGCAAATCCAGATTTGCATGAATCCGCCCGTTGTCAGCCAGATAAATATAGTTATTTTTATTCACGGTAAAAGGACGGTATACCAACGTGGGATGCTCCGGAAAAACCTTCATGCGTATGCCGTGGCGGCGCAGGTCGGCCATCACGCCCATATATACTCCCTGTTCTTTACGGGCATTCAGGTATTGAACCAACAACTGGGCGCTGTTGTTTCCCACATTTCCCTCCAGCGTCACATCAAACGCCTCCTGTCCCGGTTTGGGTCCGTTCACCACTCCGCTCAACATATTTATGCCATTCAGATCCTGCTGTACATCCAGATAAATGGTATCCAAAGTCAGGCTGTCTGTACGCAATCCATATAAATAAGCCTCCCCGTTCAATCCCTCTGCCGGAGATGAATCCACATCCATAAACAGACGAGTGTATGACAACCCCATCATTGACAGATAATTGGCTATCGGATTATCGGGACCGGAAGATATTTTCAGACATAGTCCCGGAAGAAATTCCCGAAGTTCCTCCTGTTCAATATGTTTGCTTTCCCATTGTTCCGCCAGTTTCTTCATCAGCAAATCCGCCCTGCCGGAAATGTATTCCATGTGCCCTGCTCCTTCCAGACTCAAATCAAGATCCCCCGCACGCAGATAAGCAAAAGTGGAATCTCTGGAAGTGCTGAATCCGGCAAACAGGTCCTTGGAATGGGAAGTGCGTTTGGCAGTGACAATCGTGGCATTCGTCATCTCGGCCTCTACGACATACCTTTTTCTGAGGTCACTGCTGAAACGGACACCCAGGTGCTGAGAGGTCTGAAAACGGGTATCCATCAGATGAAGCGCCTGCCAATCCAAATGAGCCACATCCATTTTCAAGTCGCCCGAAACATCATGAGGTTTCAAGATACCATCCAAATGCGCCTTAATATCCATGGTCCAGTTTTTCACTGCCAGTGAAGCATGCACCTTCGATTTCTCCAGTCCGGCAGCCAATGAAATTCCTGTCAAATGATAACTGCCATAATGGAAACGGTCTATGCCGCCCTCCGCTTTGAAATAAGTACGGGGAGAGAAAAAGTCAAAACCTTCCCCCTCCACTTTCAGACGGGTGGACAAGGTGTACAAAGAATCGGCAGGCATAAACTGGTGCAGGTCAAAATGATTGACAGCCAAGTCTGCCTCATACCTGTCACGCGACAAGTCGTATTTGGCAAACAGACGGGCTGCCCGTTCCATCTTGAAATCATCCGCTACGGAGATGCTGTCATTATAAACCGTTATAGGAATAGTATCGGCCGCAACCACCGCCTGGGCTTCGGGCTGCATCAGCAGCAGGTCCGTGCCCATTTTAGTGCCCGCCATCGTAAATTTGCCTTCCAAGCGCGTTCCGTATGGAATTTCTATTCCTTCAGCCAACGTGGAAACAAACTTCAAATCCTTGGTTTCAGCTTCCAAAGTGATATCCCCCCCGCGCAGCAGACTGTCTGTCAGATGGGTTAGCTCCCCCCGGGCGAACAATCCCAATGCACCGGGCAGCTCGGCAGTCAGCGTAGTCAGTTTCATGCGAATCTGGTTTCTCTTTACGATATCTGAGAAAATCGTGGAATTATAGATATCCCGGACAATCGTATAAACCTCATCCTGTGAATACTCTCGCAGGTGTGTTGCAGGGAAGCCACCCAAGCGGATATAGTCTGCCAGTTCAGCATGGATATCCTTTACCTGTGTATACTGCTTTTTGAATTCCAGATATTCCTGAAAAGAAAGCGTATAGATACGGAAGGAAACATATCGTCCCGTCAGGTAAGTCGCTATTTCCGAAGACATCATTCTGGAATTGGAGCCTGTCACATAAAGGTCAACATCATAATCTGTTGCTAGGGAGTTTACTACTTTCTCCCAGCCCTCAATTTCCTGAACCTCATCCAGAAAGAGATACGTTCTCCCAGTTGGATTGAGCTTTTCTTTGACAGCCTTGAACACATCCTTCGCTGTCATATCCTCATAATCCATGGAATCGAAACGCATACTGACAATCCGCTCAGACGGAATGCCATGCTCCTGTTGCAGCTTCTCCATAATCATTTTAAGAATAGTGGATTTTCCGCAGCGGCGAACACCCGTCAACACTTTTACAAAAGGTGTGTCGGTGTATGCCATAATCTTATCGACATAGAGCGGTCTGTTTATCATAGGAACCACCTCCATGGTTCCATGATACCGCAAGTGCATAAAGAAATCAATAGTTTTTGCGATTATAAACCGCAATTATGTTGATTCTCACTGACTTTTTCGAATTATGTCGAATTCTGTTTCCTTTTAGTTTCAGAATAGCGTAGTTTAACCAAAAAGTCCAGAAAGCAACGGCACCAGATAGCGATAGGTAATCTTTTGATGTAATCTCCAGATTTTCCCCCGCTCCACACCGTGCATGCAGCTTTCACCGCACACGGCGTTCCATCGAATTCAACAGCCAAGGTTTTTCATATACGATTTACACACTTCGTAACAGCATAATTATCAAAGAATGATTACAGGCATTTCTGCCATAGTTCGAAGTTTGTTAAGCTTTGCAAGTTTAGAATCATCTAATTGCAGTGGATTCAGATATTCTCTGATAGTGATTTCAGACGATGCATGGATAATCACATGGATGGCTTTTGAGACTAAAATCAGATTTTCGTATGCATCTGTACCACCTTTGCTTAATGGCATTTTATGATGACAGTGAATGTCGTGTACTTCCATAGGAAGTCCTGTAACTGCACATTTTCCATATTGAGCCGCAAATAGTGATATTCTGTTGTCTGCATATTCGATTGACCTGCCCTTGACAGGATTACGCATCAGCCATAACATTGCGTCGGTATTAATAGTTAGATTCTTATGAATCAGCTCTCGTCCCTTGACAGTGTACTTATTGATGTTTTTCCTTTTATTTTGGGCATTTTTCTGCGGAACGGCTCCCACTGGAACAATGGGACGTTCGTGCAGAAATCTCAATTGCCTGCTTTTACCATACTTGTCTTTGATAAAACCATTTTTCAGAGAACCCTTACGGGACACATCGCCTTTCAGCCGATTTCTAAGCTGTTTATTGATACTGAAGGCAAGCTTTCCAAAGTCCGCTGTTGTTTCTGTTGCTATACAGTAGTATTCATGCAGTCCTGCGACTACAGAATTATATTTCTGTAACTGTATAAACTGAGCTGTGTCATCTGGCGAATGAGCCAAAGTTTTTACTTCCTTGGTCAGCTTTTCATGAGCCTTTTTGTATGCCTTGTCACACATATGTGACCTGACGACATATTTCT
>ENA-OPRT01001034-OPRT01001034.1-human-gut-metagenome-genome-assembly--contig:-NODE-1034-length-11623-cov-5.998617_pt1 | contig 11623 bp, 11 predicted proteins | sample MGYA00241895_ERZ501884 | MGnify/ENA primary metagenome ERZ501884 (study PRJEB25962, sample SAMEA2042225) | human gut metagenome | biome: human gut; feature: human-associated habitat; material: faeces...
CACAAGGTATGGATGCGCCTGATGCTGTAGTAAATAATAATATGGCTGCTGTGATGGATGTGGCCGGTTTCAATTACCGCCCTCATAAATATCCAGAAAACTATAAGAAATTGCCTCAGCAGATTATTCTAGGTAGTGAAACAGCTTCTACAGTAAGTTCGCGTGGCGTCTATAAATTCCCTGTTGTCCGTCAGGCTATGAAGAAATATGACGATCATCAGTCTTCTTCTTACGATGTGGAACATTGTGGTTGGTCCAATTTGCCGGAGGATGACTGGATTTGGCATGAGGATAACGCATGGGGTATCGGAGAATTTGTATGGACGGGCTTCGATTATTTGGGCGAACCGACTCCTTATTATACTGATTGGCCCAGCCATTCTTCTTTGTTCGGTATCATCGACCTGGCCGGATTGCCCAAAGACCGTTACTATCTGTACCGCAGTCATTGGAACAAAGATGAAGAAACGCTGCATATCCTTCCTCATTGGACATGGCCGGGACGTGAAGGAGAAGTGACTCCTATCTTTGTTTATACAAATTATCCGTCGGCAGAAGTGTTTATCAATGGCAAGAGTCAGGGTAAGCGTACCAAAGATTTGACTGTAACGGCTGAAAATAGTGCGGATTCTGCTTCCATAGCAGATTTCAAACGCCAGAAACGCTACCGTTTGATGTGGATGGATACAAAGTATGAGCCGGGAACCGTAAAAGTGGTTGCCTATAATGATAAGGGGGAAGCTGTGGCCGAAAAGGAAATCCATACGGCAGGCAAGCCCGACCATATAGAACTGGTTACAGATCGCAATGAAATAAAGGCTGATGGCAAGGATTTGTCATTTGTCACAGTAAGAGTGGTGGACAAAGAGGGTAATCTTTGTCCCGATGCGCAGCATCTCATCAAGTATTCTGTAAAAGGTGCGGGAACCTATCGTGCCGGTGCAAACGGAGATCCCACTTCATTGGAACTTTTCCATGTTCCGCAGATGAAAGTGTTTAACGGAATGATGACTGCTGTTGTGCAAAGTACTGATAAACCGGGAGAAATCATATTGACCGCAACAGGTAAAGGACTTAAATCAGGTAGGCTAGTTTTAATGAGTAAGTAAAAAGATTTGTTTCAATTTCCACTATCTGTGCCCCGCTTGATTTTATTAAGCGGGGCTTATTTATTAAAAAAAGTTGGAAAATAATTGGGGAAATCTGTTTTAGAAAGTGAAAAAGTTGCTATTTTTGTTGGCAAATTTAATATGCCAATTAAAAATTCTAACTTATCATAGTATCATGTTGACCCAAATCATTAACGCAAAGATTCTTACCCCACAGGGCTGGTTGAAGGACGGATCTGTCCTTATGCGCGACAATAAGATTTTAGAAGTTACCAATTGTGATTTAGCTGTTATCGGAGCCGAGCTGATTGACGCTAAAGGTATGTATGTTGTTCCCGGTGGTGTGGAAATCCATTGTCATGGTGGTGGTGGCGGTGATTTTATGGAAGGTACGGAAGAGGCTTTCCGTACAGCCATTAATGCTCACATGAAACATGGTACTACCAGTATTTTCCCAACGTTGTCTTCTTCTACCGTACCGATGATTGAGGCAGCTGCCGAAACTTGTACCAGGTTGATGGCGGAACCGGACAGTCCGGTACTTGGTCTTCATCTTGAAGGGCATTACCTTAATATGAAGATGGCAGGCGGTCAGATGCCTGAAAACATAAAAGACCCGGATCCGAAGGAATATATTCCTATTGTAGAGAAGTGGGGCTGTATCAAGCGTTGGGATGCTGCACCCGAATTGCCGGGTGCCATGCAGTTTGGTAAGTATATCACAGGAAAAGGCATCTTGGCTTCTGTGGCACATACACAGGCCGAATATGAAGATATCCGTGCAGCCTGGGAGTCCGGTTATTCTCATGCTACACATTTCTATAATGCGATGCCGGGCTTCCATAAGCGCCGTGAGTATAAATATGAAGGTACAGTAGAAAGTATCTATCTGATAGACGATATGACAGTGGAAGTGGTAGCCGATGGTATTCATGTTCCTCCTACTATCTTGCGCCTGATATATAAGATTAAGGGTGTGGAACGTGCTTGTGTTATTACCGATGCTTTGGCATGTGCCGCCAGTGAAAGCAATGTAGCTTTTGACCCTCGTGTCATCATTGAGGATGGTGTGTGCAAACTGGCCGACCGTTCTGCTTTGGCAGGCAGTGTGGCTACCATGGACCGTTTGATCCGTACCTTGGTGCAAAAGGCAGAAATCCCATTGGAAGATGCTGTCCGTATGGCTTCGGAAACTCCGTCCAGGATTATGGGAGTATATGACCGCAAGGGCTCACTTCAGAAAGGCAAAGATGCCGATATCTTGATTCTTGACCAGGACTTGAATATCCGTGCCGTATGGGCAATGGGCAAGCTGGTCGAAGGAACTTGTACTTTGTAAGAACCGGCTGAATAAGAACGGAAACAGGACTTTATAAAATCTCCTTTCACACCAAACGGATTATAATTCTATTGATTTACAATTTGTTATGGTGAAAGGAGATTTTCTTTAATTATAAAAACAATGCATTATGAACAAATATTTCTTTAGGTTTTCATTCTATTTTTTCATGGTAGTTCAGTGGTAAAACCACTGTTATATTTGTTTCATCATGATAGATGAATCAGCTTTTAGTATTGCATAATATATCCTCTTCTATCTCTTCTGTTGTTTCTTCATGGTATTCTTTGTAAATACCCCCTTCGTTCAGATAGTGGATAATATCACATATTTCCCTTAGCGAGGCAATGAGATGTGAGGAAATTATCACCGTCTTTTCTTTTGCTTTCAGTTGCCGGATGAGTCTTTTCATCAGGATACATCCCTTCAAGTCCACCCCATTGAACGGCTCGTCAAGAATAAATACGTCATTGTCTTGCAACAATAATGCCATAAATCCCAGTTTCTTTTTCATTCCGGTAGAATATTCGGCAGCATACCTGTCAAGGGGCAGTTGGAAAATTTCATTTAAATGTTGAATGGTGGGTGTATTGACCGGCAGACCTTTGGCCTTCATACAGAATTCCAAGTGTTCAAGACCCGTGATTTGGGAATAAAAGAAGTTGGATGCAGACAGATAACCTGTTTTTAAAGTTTTGCTTTTGGTTATGCTTCCGGTATAATCATAGATTCCCATTATACAATTGAATAAAGTAGTCTTTCCGGCTCCATTCTCGCCCACCAAGCCATATATTTTTCCAGGGTGATACTCCAAATGAATGCCGTTTAATACTTTGACCTTACCGAAACTTTTATGTAAATCATTCACTTCTATCATAATAATCTTTTTAAGCGTTTGTGCGCATGGCAGGTCAGCAATGCTGTAAGTGCTATGCCGGGTATTAAAATAATTGGAACAAAAAGAGAGCCTAAATAAAAAGGCATTAATATACTTAATTGCACAATAAACAGCAATAGGGGGGTCCAAACTGGAACTAAGTGGCGACTTAGGTTATTTCCATATAGAAAACTTTGAAAATGAAGATGCGGAAACACCGGAACGCATGTATTCATTGCAAGCCCGTATCAATCTGGAATATAAATTCAAATCCAGAATCAGTTTCTTTGCATCGGGTGGTTACGGCATGACGCGCTACTATGATAAAAATAAGTTCTACGAAAAAAAACCTATTTTCGAAGCAGGTGTTATCTTGTTTTAAGCAGCCCCGTCACCCTAGTATAAACTAATCCATACAGTATGAAACTACAGCATATCGCATTAGTCTGCCTGCTGGCATTAAGTGCCGGGAACGTCACAGCCCAGATGCTCCACCGCCCCGATTCCATGTATACATTCACCGATCCTCGCCTGCAAAAAAAACACCCTTGGCGTGCCGCCGCCGAAACTTTCGGAATGAATGTCGGAGTATGGGCATTCGACCGTTATGTAATGAACGAAGACTTTGCCAAAATCAGTATCGGCAGCATACGGCGCAATATCAAGCATGGTTTTGTATGGGATAACGACCAATTCTCCACCAACCTGTTCGCCCACCCCTATCACGGAAATCTTTATTTCAATGCAGCACGCAGCAACGGACTTACCTTTTGGGAATCGGCTCCATACGCCTTTGCTGGTAGTTTGATGTGGGAAATAGCCGCAGAAGTGGAGCCGCCCGCCATCAATGACCTGATGGCAACCACCCTAGGCGGCATCGCCCTGGGAGAAGTAACGCACCGTATGTCTTCTTTGGTACTGGACGACTCCAAGCGTGGTTTCTCACGTTTCACCCGCGAGTTTTTGGGAACCTTGATCTGCCCCATGCGGGGATTGAACCGAATGATAACCGGCGAGATGTGGAAAGTAAAACGCTCTCATTACAAATACCACGATTACGACCGCATTCCGGTACACTTTTCCATAGGTGCCGGTGACCGTTATCTGGCCGATGACAATTACCTGTTCCGTGGAGAGCACAATCCCTACCTTGAATTCCGGGTACAATACGGAGATGCCTTCGATAAAGTGAATGACGGCCCATACGATTACTTCACCGCGCGGGCCACCTTCGGTCTTTCCGGGAACCAGCCTCTTATCAGCCAGATCAACCTGATGGGCAAACTATGGGGTGTTCCCCTGAAAACCACTACCGGCATGGAAATGATGTTCGGTATCTTCCAGCACTTCAACTATTTTGATTCCGAGGAAGTGATTGACGGATCGGGGCGTATCCCTTACAAGATTTCGGAAGCTGCCAGTGTGGGACCGGGTATGATTTATAAATTCCCCCGAATGAACAGCCTGGTAAATTTGGAACAGCGTGTGTTCCTGAGTGCCATCCTGCTGGGTGGAAGACCGGTGACACGCGCGTTTCGGATGCACGGGACGTGGAAGCGGCCGGGGTCCCGGGCAAGGTCGATGCCGCGGATGAGGCATCGGATACCGGAGCATCGGATTCTGAGGCGCCCGACAGTGAACCTGTGGAGTCTCAGGACGCTCAGCCCACCACAGCTGCGGAGGATGTCGATGACGCGGTGAACGCATTCGATCTGTCCCGTCGCCATGTGCTGTCCCCGCTGGGCCGCGCCCAGACCGCGCAGCGCTGGTATGAGGGCCCTCGCGGCCCCAAGTCGTTGTCCACCAAGACCGCGTCGGGCAATCTGTGCTCCACCTGCGGGTTCTTCGTCGCGTTGCAGGGCGATCTGAGCGAAATGTTCGGCGTCTGCGCGAACAAGTGGAGCCCGGACGATGGCAAGGTCGTCTCGCTCGACCACGGATGCGGCGAACATTCCGAAATCGAGCCGCCCGAGCCGAGTCACATGTGGATTCAATCCAAGCCCGCGTTCGACGACCTGCATATCGATGTCATCGCGCAGGCGCCGCGGGAAGAGCGCGGCGAAGTGGAGCTGATCGAGAAGCTCGGTGTCGCCGGCCTGCCGTTCGACGTGCCCAAGGGCACGATCATCCTCAAGTCCCAGCTGCCTGAAACGCGCTGACCCGAATCGCCCGCAACACGGGCAACGTCACGGCGGCCGAATGGCGGAATAACGATGGAACGATAATCGCCTGTGACACCACGCGAAGCGGTGTCACAGGCGATTCGTCTATATCCGGGGTTGCGCATCCGGGCCAGCGCGCGATGGCGCTCAGTGCACGATGGTGACCGTGCACTCCGCGAAGTTCAGGATCTGCCTCGACACGGAACCGAGGAAACGGGCGTCCAAGCCGCTCAGGCCGCGGGATCCGACGACCAGATGGCTGGCGAACCGGGATGCCGTGGTCAGGCCCTTGGCTGCCGCGATGTGGAACGCCTTGCCCGTCACCTGAAGCCCGTCGGGAATATCGGCCTGCTCGATCATGCGACGGACGATGTCCTGCGCGTGATCCTGACCGGCGCCGATCGAGGCGATCGCGTTCTCATAGCCGGGCACCTCGCCCAGATCCTTCAGCTGCCAGCAGAACATGACCTGCAGCGGGGCATGATGCAGCGCAGCGAAATCAATGGCGAACCGCAACGCATGACGGGACGTCTCGGAACCGTCCACGCCGACGACCACCGGACGTTTGCCCTTGGCCGCGGCCAGCTCATCGTCATCATGGTGAATCGGCATACCGGGGGCGAGCGAATGCGCGATATCATCCTGCACGCTCTTGTCCTCGTTGCCGGCGATCCTGACCACCGTCACCGGCACCTTGGCGGATTCGGCGAGGGAGGACGACAGCGACCCCACGAACCATCTGGTCACGCGACCCAGGGATCGGCGGCCGACGACGATCTGTTGGGCATTCGCTCCGATCTGCAGCAGTCCAGTCGTGCCGGAGGCGTGCACGGAGGTGAGCTTCAGGTTATCCGGGTCGAATGCGATGCCGGCGCTCGCCTCATTCACCCAATCCAGCAGTTGCTCGGTGATGGCCTTGCTCGCCTTCTCCCACGCGTCGGGATTGTCCGGCTGGGCTCCCATATCCCACGAATGCGTCCACGCATAGACCGCGTTGACCGCCCTGCCGCTCAAGGACGCCTCCCTGAGCGCCCACTGCAAGGCCGTGAACGACTCCTCGGAGCCGTCCACCCCAACGACGATGTCGCCGGCTCCGTCCGACGTCCGCGGCTCGGACTCGATGTTCACATCTGGTTGCGTCATGACATCCTCCTTGTTGGCATGTTATATTCAGCATATCGTTTTTCATTGCGTTATGAGCGCAATTATCGCGAGGAAAGGCATAAACGTCATCGCGAATCGGTAGAGTGGTGTGGACTATCGAGATGGAAGGACAAGCATGTTCGAACGGTTTACCGACCGTGCACGGCGCGTGATCGTGTTGGCGCAGGAAGAGGCGCGTACTCTCCAGCACAACTACATCGGCACCGAACACCTGCTGCTCGGCCTGATCCGCGAAGGTGAGGGGGTCGCCGCCAAGGCGCTCGCATCCAAGGGAGTGACCTTGGACGACACCCGCAAGCAGGTCGAGGAGATGATCGGCAAAGGCAATGCCGCCCCCAACGGGCACATTCCCTTTACTCCGCACGCCAAGCAGGTGTTGGAGCTGAGTCTGCGCGAGGCGCTGCAGCTCGGTCACAGCTATATCGGCACCGAGCACATCCTGCTCGGCCTGATCCGCGAAGGCGAGGGCGTGGGCACCCAGGTGCTCATCAAGATGGATGTCGACCTGGGCGAACTGCGTTCGGCCACTATCGACATGATCCATGGCAACAGCGGCGGCGCCAATGCCTCCGGCAAGGGCGATCTGGCCAACGCCGGCGGCGTGCAGGACAAACGCAGCCAGACCGGTTCGGCCATTCTGGACCAGTTCGGGCGCAACCTGACCGCCGAAGCGGCCGAGGGCAAGCTCGACCCGGTGATCGGGCGCACCAACGAGATCGAACGTGTCATGGTCGTGCTGTCGCGCCGCACGAAGAACAACCCCGTGCTGATCGGCGAGCCGGGCGTCGGCAAGACCGCCGTCGTCGAAGGCCTCGCGCAGAAGATCAACGCCGGCGACGTGCCGGAGACGCTGAAGGACAAGCAGGTCTATTCGCTGGATCTGGGCTCCATGGTGGCCGGCTCGCGCTACCGCGGCGATTTCGAGGAACGCCTCAAGAAGGTGCTCAAGGAGATCAAGACGCGCGGCGACATCGTGCTGTTCATCGACGAGATTCACACGATCGTCGGTGCCGGTTCGGCGGACGGCGCCTTGGGCGCGTCTGACATGCTCAAGCCCATGCTGGCTCGCGGTGAGCTCCAGACCATCGGCGCCACCACCACCGACGAGTACCGCAAGTACATCGAGAAGGACGCGGCGCTGGAACGTCGTTTCCAGCCGATTCAGGTGCATGAGCCGACAATCGCGGAGACCATCGAGATCCTCAAGGGCCTGCGCTCGCGCTACGAGAACCACCACCATGTGACCATCACCGACGGCGCGCTGCAGTCCGCCGCGGAGCTGTCGTCCCGCTACATCCAGGACCGCAACCTGCCCGACAAGGCCATCGACCTGATCGACGAGGCCGGCGCGCGGCTGCGCATCAAGCGCCTGACCGCCCCGCCCGAGCTCAAGGAACTTGACCAGAAGGTCGCGAAGGTCGCCGCCGAGAAGGACAAGGCTGTCAAGGACCAGGACTTCGAGAAGGCCGCCGAGCTGCGCGACAACCAGGAGAAGCTGGAAGCGGAGCGCAAGGAGAAGGAATCCTCTTGGCGCGAGGGCGAGTCCGATGTCGAGATGGTCGTGAACGAGGATGTGATCGCCCAGGTGATCTCCTCGACCACCGGCATTCCGGTGTTCAAGCTCACCCAGGCCGAGTCGAAGAAGCTGCTCGGCATGGAGTCCGAGCTGCACAAGCGCATCATCGGCCAGGACGAAGCGGTTTCCGCGCTGTCCCGTTCGATTCGCCGCACTCGTGTGGGCCTCAAGGATCCGAAGCGTCCTGCGGGCTCGTTCATCTTCGCCGGCCCGACCGGCGTCGGCAAGACCGAGCTGGCCAAGGCGCTGGCCGAGTTCCTGTTCGACGATGAGGACGCGCTGATTCGCGTGGACATGTCGGAGTTCTCCGAGAAGTATGCGGCATCGCGTCTGTTCGGTGCTCCTCCGGGATACGTCGGTTACGAGGAGGGTGGCGAGCTCACCGAGAAGGTGCGCCGCAAGCCGTTCTCCGTCGTGCTGTTCGACGAGATCGAGAAGGCCCATCCGGACATCTTCAACACGCTGCTGCAGGTGCTGGACGACGGTCACCTGACCGATGGTCAGGGACGCAAGGTGGACTTCAAGAACACCATCATCATCCTGACCACCAACCTGGGTACGCGCGACATCGCCAAGGCCGCCAACACCGGCTTCAACCTTGGCTCGAACGCGGAGTCCAGCTACCAGCGCATGAAGGATCAGGTCAGCTCCGAACTCAAGCAGCAGTTCCGCCCCGAGTTCCTGAACCGTCTTGACGACATCATCGTGTTCCGTCAGCTCACCGAGCCGCAGGTGCGTCAGATTGTCGACCTCGACATCAAGCAGCTCAACGACCGTCTGTTCGACCGTCACATGTCGCTGGAGCTCACCCCGGCCGCCAAGGACCTGCTCGCGCAGAAGGGCTTCGACCCGCTGCTCGGTGCTCGTCCGCTGCGCCGCGTGATCCAGCGCGACATCGAGGACGCCATCTCGGAGAAGATCCTGATGGGCGAACTCGAAGACGGTCAGCGCGTGGTGGTCGACTCCGAAGGCGAGGGCATCCTCGGCGAGTTCACTTTCCGCGGCGAACAGTTCGACGACGCCAAGCCCGAGAACGAGCCGGCTGCGGAGCCGGCAACGGAGGAGTCAGCTGACAAGTCGGCTGACAACGCCGCTCCCGCCTCGCAGGAGGCCTGATCGGGTACCGGTTGACCGGCCGACTGACCACCCCCAGTCTCGCTACACTCGACAGCCCCGCCAGCGGGGGCGTGAATTGGCTCCCGCTGGCGGGGCCGTCGCGAAGCGACTGGGGGTGGTCTGCAATATCCTCCCACTCATGCCGTCCTCAGGACGGCAAATCACCCGCACCCATACTCCCACCATGCGATTCCGTCCTACAGTGGAAACCGACACAACGAAGTGTTGGTCAGAAAGTATCTGGCCGCGATCATTACTGTGGTCTGTGCTATGACATATGCGATACCAATTGCACACGCAGACGGAACCTCTCCCGAAAACGAGTTGGTCACCGTCGTGTCGGTGCAGGACGATGAGAGGATGGTCAGCGCCGACATTCCAGCACAGTATGTGCAGGAGTATAAGAACAGGCTCAAGAACGAAGAATTCAAGGCCGCCGAGATTGCCGAGGCGACCGGTTCCGAGATAAGTCTCATGACCACGACAGCTAACAACCCGCTGAAGCCAACCGTGACATATTTCCGGAAAAGCAGCTGCTTCATGCAATTCATATGGCCGGTGGTTTGTCATACCTGAATGTAACGAACGGCCTATTCATGATTGCTATCATCGTATTCGCCGGTCTGCTTGGCCTGTTGCTCAGTATGATGATGCGTCGGCAGCAGACCCGTGAGCAGGCGCATGAGCGCATGCTGGAGCGGGAGCGTCAGGAACATCACGCTCAGACGCTCGACTACGCCGCGCAGGTGCACGACTCGGGCGGACGCGGTATCCGTTGCCATGCAGGAACTCCAGCAGTTTGCCACGGTCTTCGAGAAGAGCTTGCCGGCAAGGGATTCCATGGAGGGTTCGCGCTGCACGACAATGGACTCATGGAAGACATCGACCCCGATCATATGACGCTGCTTGGCGAGCCGCTCAATGAAATCGCCCATAACATCATCCGTCATTGCCCGGCAGGTTGCGAATTCGATTGCAGCGTGATGCTTCACGATGACGTCGCAGAAATCACCCAGTACAATTCCGTGACTCATCCGGCCGATAAAAAGTGAGACGGCGGTCTCCACACATATGGGGCCTGGCCTGTATCGTGACAGACTGCTCCATATCGGCGGCATGCTGCGCACCGAGGTCGAGGACGGCACTTGGATGCTGTATGCCCGTGTGCCTCTAACGCATCAAACCTGACCACTGTCGTAGCGTCCGCGGTGTCGTAATACAAAAAAGAGCGCCGGGGAGAATTCCCTGACGCCCATGCCAACGAGACGATGACAACCGGTAATCGGTGTGTCGGCCGACCGTCCTGACGACGGCGGCCGGCCGACACACCGGGCCGGACAGCGAAATCGGCCTACTTGATAGCGTTGAGCCACTGCTCCTTAGTGGCCTTCTCCGCCTCCAGCTTGGCCTTCTTCTTCGGGTCGGACTCGGCCGCGATCTTCTCGTCAAGCTCGGCGAGCTGAGCGGTCAGCTGCTCCTCGAAGCTGGACTTGCGGGCGTCGACCTCCGGATCGGTCTTCTTCCACGCGGCGTCCTCGACGGCCTTGATCTGCTTGTCGACGGCGTCGAGACGGCCTTCGATACGGCGCATGTCGTCGCGCGGCACATAGCCGATCTGATCCCACTCGTCTTGGATGGCTCCCAGCGCCTGACGCGCCTTCTTCGCGGCGGCCTCGTCGGCGACGGGCACCAGGGCCTCGGCCTTCTTCAGCAGCTCCTCCTTCTTGGCGAGGTTCTCTTTCTCGGAGGTGCTGATCTGGTCACGGTCGGCCTGACGCGCGTTGAAGAACTCGTCGGCTGCCTTGCGGAACTGCGCCCACAGCGCGTCGTCATCGCTGCGGCCGACGCGGCCGGCCCGCTTCCAACGGTCCATCAACTCGTTGAACCGGCGCGAGGTCTCGCCCCATGCGGATAAATGTGTTTGATGTTTTTAAGGCCTACTTGTATTCTATATTCACTATATTAATATCTGTCTTTTTTTTGCGATTTAAATATTTATTTAGAAATTATGTTTGTTTTGAGTATTACCTTACAGCTGATTTTCTACAAAAGTTATCTAATGATGTTGAGATATCATTTGCAAACCAAATAGATCGTTGGGCTATTCTTTTTGATCATGCGCCTCAAAAAACAAAAGTTCTTTTCCAACATGGAATAGAAATGCCTGAATCTGATTGGCCTATTAAACTTAAAAATATAACTCATTTATATGCGTTGTCAAATAATGAAGCAAAGTTATTAATAAAGGCCGCTATTCTTTCAAAACCGATTGTGAAGATA
>ENA-OPRT01001038-OPRT01001038.1-human-gut-metagenome-genome-assembly--contig:-NODE-1038-length-11556-cov-26.917398_pt1 | contig 11556 bp, 10 predicted proteins | sample MGYA00241895_ERZ501884 | MGnify/ENA primary metagenome ERZ501884 (study PRJEB25962, sample SAMEA2042225) | human gut metagenome | biome: human gut; feature: human-associated habitat; material: faeces...
TGCAGATATAACACCCAAAATATAAAAAACACCATTAAAGCTCTAATCTTCAATGGTGTTTATAAGAAATCTATTTTTGTTTGAAAAAATCTTTGGCAGCTTGTTCATCAATTTTCATCTGTTTTATTAATTCATCAAGTGAATCAAAACGTTTCTCCGGCCGTAACAATTTCCAAAATTCAATGGTCGCCTCATAACCGTAGACCATTTTATCAAAATTAAATAAATGAACTTCGAAGCGATGATACTGGTTTTCAAATGTAGGATTATCTCCTAAATTACCGACACCTTCACACCAATTGCCATCGATAAATACACGATTTACATAGACGCCGTCAGGCGGTAATGTCATTTCCTTTGGATATAGAAAATTCAACGTTGGAAATCCTAGAATGCGACCTCGTTGATCTCCTTTAATGACAGTACCTTTAAACATAAACGGACGGCCCAATAAACTGTGAACCAATTCTAAATGACCCACTTTAACGGCTTCACGAATTAATGTACTGGACACATGCTCCTGAACTTCAGGGCATTGTGCCAATGATAAAGCATACACATTGATTCCCTTAGGTTCAACTAAAGCTTTAATCAAATCAGGCGTTCCCAAACCGCCGGCACCGAACGTAAAGTTCTGACCGACAACAAATGCCTTGACCTCATTATGAACAGTTAAGGCCGCTACAAAGTCATCCGCCGTCATAGCAAGCAACTCTTTAGTCATAGGCAGTCGTAACACAAAATCAACGCCCAAATCTATCAAGACCTTAGCCTTTAATTCGGGTTGCAATAAAGAACCGGGACAACGCTCCGGGTTTAAAATATAGAGCGGATGATGATCAAATGTGACCACAACGGTGCAGGCCGCCTGTTCCCTTGCCTCGGCTACCGCCCTTTGTATTACAGTTTGATGACCTTTATGAAGTCCGTCAAAGGTTCCTAATGCATACACAATATTTGATTGTAATTGTTCTAACTCTGCAAAGGATGTTAAAATCTTCATACATTAATCCTATTAAAAAATATTCTTAACTACTTTTAAACCTGTTGCCGTACCGGTTACGATACCGAAAAATCCGGTATCACTGTAAGCACGATACATTTGATTAATTTCACCATTAAAGCCGTCTATATTAGTATAAGGCCATTGCTTACCTTGTTTCAAGGCTGTAAATCCATTTTCTGAAACAATTACCATAGGCAAATGCATTAACGCCGAATCGGTTGTGCCTACGGCCCCTTCACCTTTTTCAGCTAATTCTTCCGCAGTAACCGCCTTATCGATAGTATATTCACCCACGGCTGTACGAGCCAACTGAGTCATCGTAGCGGGAATACCTATTTTGGCCGCTATATCGCGCAATAACGCACGAATATAAGTACCTGCGGAAGAAGTAACGCGAATGGTAAAATACGGATAACGCGGGTGCCTGGCTGTGGGAGTTCGGCAACGGGGATGTCTCGCATGAACGGAGCGGACAGTACGTGTTCAAGGAACCGGGGCGTTACCAGGTCCGCCTTCAGGTGGACCATTCGCTGGAGAAGAAGCAAATCGTCAAGGTGAACAGACGGGCCAATAATTACGGAAGCGACCAGCTGGTCAAGATAGAGGCGCCGGCGACCGCCTTCCAGGGTGAAATCATTTCATTCAAGGGGTACGGACCGTCGAGGGAATGGCGCTGGCAGTTCGGCGAATCGGGCATTGTGGACTCACGGGAGCAGAATCCGCTCTATGCCTACTCCGAGCCGGGCAGGTACGAGGTGCTGCTGACCACGGAAGAGACCCAATATCCGGTCCGGCACACCATTGAGGTTCTTCCGCAGTATGCGGAGAACGACTCGACGGACGTGCTTGTCGTTATCGGCAACGACATCCGCGAGCATTTGCAGGCCATCGTGGACGGCAAGCCGTTCAATGTCCATTACAATTATATCCTCAAGAAGTACCTCTGTGGAAATCCGGACATTGCGGTGACGGTCAACAATAACAAAAAGAATGACTTCTACTCCTATTGCCAGGGATTGAAAATCATTGCCCGTCGGAAGACCCTCATCGACGAGGTGTTTGTGGATATGGGTGATAACCTGAACAATGAATGCGTGATGCAACTGATGGTGACGCAGCACGAACGTTTTTCCGAATCAAAAAAGTAATGTGAGGCATGAAAAAGAACTGTTTGTCAATCCTGTTGAAAAGAGGATGGATTTGCGGAAGCATTATCTGTCTGGCGGCCTGCGGACCGGTACACCGTTTTACACGCGTGAAGAATGTCCCCCGCGAATATGTACGGAACTATTCCGTTGAAGGCGTGAAAGCCCCCCGCAGCCTGTCGCTGTTCAAGCATGACCCGTGGATTGTCTTTGCCAACGAGCCGGGGACAACCTACCTGAGTCCGAGCGGGAAGAATGAAATGCGCCCCGTGAACTATATGGATGCGTTTCTGGTCATCAAGTGCAAAGGCGACTGGCTTCAGTTGATCCAGTATGACCCCGCCATCCTGAAAAACGGAAGGCTGAAAGAGTGGAAGCAGGCCCGGTATTGCGGATGGATCAACCGGGACAACCTGTTGCTGACCCGAAGCGGTGTGACTGACATAGCTACAGGATTCAAGAACAAGCAGGTGGTGATGCCGGCCGACAGTGCGGCACTGGCTGAACCGGAAACGTATTTCGTTGATGATTCCGTAAAACTGTTCAAAGATACCGACCTGACACAGGAAGCGGGCAGAATCCCGTTCTACGGCATTGTGTATCCTTATCAGGCATCGGCAGACAAAGGATGCGTGCTTGTGGCGGACCGGCCCAAACTCGACGCCGACAGTATCGGGGGGATGCCTGTCGGGTGGATAGACCGGCGGCTGCTGACCGAAATAGGCCAGCAATTGCATGTGGATATCGCCTCGTTGCCCGACAGCGCACTGTTGTTTAAGGACAGTGAACGAAAGGATACCCTGACGCTGGCATCCGATGATATGCGGCAGGTTCGGGAGTTTGCCGGGCGGCATCCCGCCATCCGGTACAGTCCGGTGTTGTCCTACCGGCACAATGATACGGCGTTCTGTTTCAGAACGCATGTGCCGATGCCGGTCATTGACAAACGGGAAAGCTATGTGCTGAACGTGAACGGCCATCCGATTTATTACGGAACCTTCAAGAACAAGATAGAAAAGGACCTGCAAAAAATAAACCTCGTGTTTGTCCTGGAAGGAAAGGATAAGGCCATCGAACAGTTTTCTGCCGTGGTGAATGCCATCCAAGGGTTGCAGTCCCAGCTGGCGAACGATGAGAGTTTCTCCTTCAAGTTCGGCGCCGTGCTCACTTTCAACGAGCCGGACAGCCAAGAAGATCCCATCTGCAAACTGACTCCCGACTATATGGAATTTCTGGACTTTCTGTCGGACAAGGCACGGAACGCGGAAAAACTGAAACCTGTTTACGGGAGATTCGGCAGCTGGTCGGGTGTCCGCACAGGGGTGGAACTGTTCAACAAATGCCGGGACGAGAGCAATGTCCTGGTGGTGGTAGGTGACAAGGGGTTCAACAGCGAATGGGCGGATTCCACTCTGGTGGACCGGCTGGTGGAGAATAACTGCCGGTTGCTGGGGTTCCAGCTTTACGGCGGAGAACCGGACAACTTCAACAATTTCGTGCTGCAAATCGGGAACATGATAGACTGCTCGGCTCCACGCATCAGCCGGAAGAAACGGGAACTGATTGTGTATCCCGAACAGCTGCGGAACGGAAACGAATATGCGGAGGTGAACCACAATACGTATTGCCTGGACTTTCCGAACCGGAGCATGACACAGGGATGGCTTGTCTTTCCGCAGAAAAACGAGTCACTGGAGCTGGAGGGGCTGACTACCGCCGTGGACTCCATGCTGTTGCAGGTGAAGTTTGACAATACGCTGTTGGGCAACAGCCTGACAAGGGCGTTTGAGGAGGTGGGAACCCACCGGTATAAACTTGACTCGACGCTGGTGGACTACTATCATATCCGCAGGTCAGGCGTGCAACCGATATTGTCTGTCCTGCCGGGTATCGAGCCGGGATGGAAACTGCCGGCAGAGCCTGTCGTATTGCCCGACTCGCTTTCGTCCGTAACGGACTATTACCTGCTCGTCAATGAAGAGGAGTTCAAGCGACTGAGAAAGTATGTGGAAGTGCCCGCCAAGCTGGTTCTGGACTATAAATATGAGGCGGTCAGAAAGAAAAAGCAGGCGAAGGCCGATATTTGCAACTGCCCGGACGATTATCTGCCGGCAGATACAGAGGAGGCTACCATACGTGTGAAGACGGACAGCCTGAACATACCGGAATATGCCCTGACGCGCCGTGTGAGAAGGCAACTGGTAAGGCATCTGCTTTCGGAACGCAACAGGGACAAGTACTGCAAGACGGGAAGAAGGGATTTCCTGAACATGCCTTTGTCGGAAGCGTTGCAACGGTTCACATCGTGTCCTGTGGATTATCCGTTCTTCGAGGTTTACCGGGTCAAGGACTTACGGAAAAAGGAGATGATTACGGACGTGGAACTAGACGGGCTGATTGAGTATTTCAAGGAAAAGAAAAAACTGCTGGACGAGGCTGCCGGCAAGGCGTTCCGGTCCAACGGGCAGACTTATTATTGGATTAGTCGTGATTTGTTACCATAGTTGATTACTTGAAATTCTATTATCATGATTTATCAAGCTATATTGAAAATTCGTGGCAAAGAAATTCCGATATTTTATTACAATTATCGCTGCCATATCCAACACCATGATGATTCAAACCTGAGAAGAATCATCCAGCTGCATATACAGGTTTGTGAAGAAATCGGAAACAGGGAGAATCTGCCGGTCGAGGGGGATTTGATTACGCTTGCGTTTGAATGCAGCGGAGACGAGGCGTTTTTTTATGACTGGCTGAATGGAGGGACAATGCAGGACGGGGAAATCCATTTTATCTATAATGAGGTGGAGGTTGCGGATATTTTCCGGTTCTGGGATTGCTATTGCGTGAAAATAGAGGAATACATGAGCATCGGGAACGCTCCGATGATGATGGTGGTGTATTTGTCACCGGGGATTATCAAGAGAAATAATCTGGAGGTGAGGGAGAAGGTTTGGAAGGTGAGTAACATTTCTTTAGGAAATAATCATACAGTTTCAAAAGAAAGTGATGTGAGTCATTCTGTATCAGAAAGTTCATCTTCTGCAATAAGTTTGGTAATTTCTACTATTCATGTGAAACCTCCGTTTAAATTGAAAAGAAAATTCCAAAATAATCCTCATTATGAAAAAGAAATGAGGAGACAACTAAAAATGCAAGAAGATGGAATTAATAAATTGACTATTTTTGAATGGTTAAGTAACCGGAGAGCATTTAAAGAAAAAGGGCGTTCTTCTGAAAGTAAAGAGGTGCAAGAAACTGTGCGAAAAGCATATTATGCAAAAAAGATGTATGAGTATATATCTTTGGCTGGTGAAAATTATGATTTAAGTGAAATTGAATCAAAAGTGAATAATGAATTAGATGAGTTAGCGGCTTTGCATAATCCAGATCAAATAGCTGGTGGAAATGTAAAAGACGTAAAGGAGATGGGAAATAAAAGAATAAATTCTTCTATCGGTTCTCAATGGGGAACTAAAGACAAGGGGCGAGCTCAATACATAGAAGATGAAATTCTTAAAATACTTGCAGGCCCTCCTGAAATAAAGGAAGAACAACAGAAAAAAATAAATATGAATGTTATTTTTGCAAATGAGTTAGAACTAATAAATTAATATAATCATGTACGAAAATTTTAAATTGAAAAGCGTAAATTCAGAAACTATACAAATTGTAGATAGTGATTTTCTTTTGAAATATAGTGATTGTAGTTATGAACAGTTAACTGTATTATGGAAAGAAATGGGGCTTGGATGTTATTGTGACAAGATGCTTAAAATTATAAATCCATCAGATTATATTGATGCGTTAAATTCTTGTTATAAAATGGATTATGATGAATCATTTTTACCGTTTATATGTACTGCTTTTGGGGATATTTTTGCATATGTAAAAAATCAAAAAATAGGAAACTATATTGTTTTTTTAAACCTTAGATATGGTACCTATTTAATTCTTCCTGATAATCTTGATTTATTACTTAATAAAATAATTTTTAATGAAAGCACTTTGAAAGGCTGGTTTGACTTAGATAATTATTCTAGTATAAAAGAGAAGGTTGGGGAAACAGGTTTTAATGAATGCTATGGTTATTTCCCAGCATTAGTTATGGGAGGTGATGGGGATTTTGATACTATTAAGATAGTAGATACTCTTACTTATATAGACACTATTACTCAGATGATAGGTAAATTTGAATGTGCTAATAAATTCTAATTTAAAGTATTCTAACTAAAATGTTTTATGAATACAATGAATAAGTTTAGTGTTAATTTGGTTCTGTTGCTGTCTATTGATAATCATTATGATTATATGGTAGATTATATGGGAAACGTAGCTCGGAACTTCACGAAGAAGTATCCCAGCTACCTTATCCATAAGAAAAGCGAAGACAAGATAAAAGCCTTTTTGACCGATACGGTCAAAGCAAAAGTAGAAACCTTTGCCGACGCAGAGGCGAAGGGCATAGCTGTAACCGAAGTACGGGAGATAGCGGACTTGATAGCAGAATATGAGGGGATTGAAGGAGAACGGAGCAGTTCTTCACCTTTCGGTAATCATCCTACGGATGCTCCCTCTTTGGGTAGTACCGGAGTGGAACTTGCTATGAGTATGGATAATGGAACTTCGGATATCCGTCCTGTCAATGTAGCCAAACCTACAGGTGTATCGGGGAAACCCAAGATAATGAAACGAAGTGTTATCCGTGTAACCGTGGAATTGGAAGTACTGATGGAAACCAAACAATACCTGCATTTTTTACAGGAACTGCCAGAGTTGTTCAGCCTGCATGAGTTCCCGAACCTGCGTTGCAGAGTAACATGGAAACAGAAACGGGTGAGCTATCAGGAATCTCCATTGCCCATTGAAGTGAAGGTTGTGGAAGACCGTAAATATCAGCGGTGGTTTGTGACCTTTACGGTATTGATGGTGCTGTGTTTCATCGGGATTATCACCCTGTTCTTTTCCATTCCGGACTTGTATAAGCAGGACATTTACTTTTTGCGGAATGATACGATTCATCAGGAGTTCTCCATTTCTAATAGCCGGATAGACTTGAAGAATGTTAATTTGATGAATAATGGTGGAAAGGATACACTTGTTATCAAGGATAAAAAAGTAATTATTGCTAAATAAAAAATGATGGAAAATTTGATTCAGATACATAGTGTAAAAAAAGTCTTGTCTCATAGCGGATGTCCAGAAGATCTGCTGGAGAGTTATTTGCAATTCTTACAAACCGGAGGGCAACAGGTGCAGATCGTCAGAGGCGAAGTTACTATGATGTTCCAAAAGGAGATGCAATACCGTAAACGAAGGAATGAGGAGATGAAAGGAACCGTCACGTTTAGTAATAAGGACAAACATAATGCCAGAAACTCAGATATGGGAGTGTTTATCGGGATGGAGTTTATCCAATGCTGCTTCGGACATGGGATTCCTGCACGGGTGTTGGATGTGCGGAGGGTGCGTGGAGAGGTTGTGGAGGTTGTTATGAAATTTGGATGATAACATTGTAAATGTTAATATGGGAAAAGGTGACAGTAGAACAAAGAAAGGAAAGCGATTTATGCGTTCTCCACGGAAGTATTCTCAAAAAAAACAATTAAATACTGGAAAAATGGAAAATAAGAGTGAATGTGGTATATATGAAGAGTTCTTAAAGAATTTTGATTCTGTAAATTATAAGAATAAGGACTCATCTATAATTAATAATGAATTTCAAAAAGTAATAAGTGAACTTTGTGAAAAAGATATGATTAATGTTGCTTTGCAAGCAGAATTAGATCGACAAGTTTTTTTAATAAGAAAGTCTTTTGAGTTTCAAGATGATGAAACAAAGGGGACAATTAAAGGATTATCGTGGCAAATGGCAGGAACACAAGATATGGCAAATGGAGACAAAATACCTTTTTATTGGCCTAATGTTAGAAATCTTACTAAAGAAAACTTCGAGTTCTTTGAGCAGCGTTATAAAAAAACGAATAATCTCTATGCAAAAACCGAATATGGTTTGATGGTATATTTCGGACAAAAAACAGACTGGTCGAAAAATAACAGTTTCAAGCTTCAGTTATGCAACGAATTAATCTCCTTAGCTCAAGAATATTATGGTGAAGCTCAAAAAGGAGAATATTTCAAATTGGGATATGTTCTTAATCGTTTGGAATTGGCTTTACAAATTGCAATAAATAGTAAGTTTGAAGATTGTCAAAAGGCAATCATTGAACAAGTTTTTGATATACAGCAACATTGGAGTGTAAATGATAACACAAAACATGTTCCTTTAAATTATTCAAGGTTCATGTTAGAGCATTATAGCATTTGTAAAAAATACATAGATTTTGAAAAAGTTATAGAGCGTAATAAATATGCTATCAGCTTGATAGAAAAAGATAATCTTTATATGGCCGCAGATGCTATTGAATTTACGGATAAGTTAAAACAAAAAATAAATCTTTCGATAGAAGATTCTTTAAGACAGAGAGCTGAGGTATATGAACAGATTGCCAAAAGCAGACAGGAAGATATAGCTTCAATGCATTTTATAAAATTAGCTTTGGATATTTATCTTAAAATAAAGGATAATACAAAAATAGAAGAAATGGAAAAATTATACTCTGAAAAAAGAAATACTTTCCAATTGACAGAAACTTCCATTCCAATTCCAGATGATTATATAAAGGCAATTGACAAAGCTGTAAAACAGACTATAGAGACTTGTTCTGTAGATGAATTGTTAGATCAATTTGCAGAGACTCCTTGGTATGAAACAGACGATTCTATCCAAACTTTATCTGATGTGACGGATAATGGACTTATCGATATCCTTCCTTTGTCAAGCATAGACAGATATGGCAACACCGTTAAAACATATACACCGGCAGAAGGGAAATTTTGGTCTACATATAGTTTCTTTTTCAAAATTGGTACATTAAAAATGCTTAAATTGTTTGTGGCGGCCATTGACTCTCAAAAGTTATCATACGATTCTGTTTTAAACTATTTGGAGAAGACATGGTTAAATGAACCTATTGAGAGAAACTATAATAGTAAAAAGGTTTGTGTTGTTCCTTTGGATACTGTCAAACCTGGATTAAAGAGGATATTTGATGAACTTAAACAAGCTGAAGGAAGTTATATCCTTGATTATGTTACTATTGTAGATAGCTTAACACTTAAGATAGAAGGCCTTTTGAGATTTTTTATTGAGAAACTTAAAATACCCACTTTTGCCAAGAGACGTTCAAAAGATGGAGATGTCATAATGGAAAAACTCTTTGATGATATTATTGCTGATCTTAAAGGTACTCCGGAGAGACCTTCTGGTTTTGTCAAAGATCATCTTACCATGTTCAAATATGTAATGTCGGAGAAAATAGGGTGGAATTTGAGAAATGAAGTAGCACATTCTTTACTTCAAATCGAAGATTATTCGTTAGATAAAGTTGTTGTCTTGTTCTGCTTAATTCTTAAATTAAGTAAATATATATTTAAAGAACAGTGTGAAAATTAAAATCATAAAAGGAATAAAGTATAATTTGTTAATATAGGTTAGCTGATTTAATATTTTGATTATGGATGATGATTTGAAAAAAGAAATATCGGATTTTTTCTTGACAGACAGTTCTAATTATTTAGCACGGTATAATGCTTTAATAGATGTATTTACAGACATAAGTACACGTAGTAAAATATTGGTAGATTTATTATTTTCTTTTGAGTGCAGTTTGAAATCTTTGATTTTTTTGAGAAGTAACTCTGATGAAAAATCAACGTACAAAAACATTCGAACTCACAATTTAAACAATCTCTTGTCAAAAATAGACACAGCTAAATTTCAAGATATTGCTAGTTTTATCCTTGATGAAAATTTAGATGATATATCCGTGGGGGTTCGTTATACTCTTGAAGCCAATATTAAATTCAGAGAAAACGGCTCATTGGGGAGTAAATATTATGAGACAATAGCATCGTATCATTGGATAGATAAAGTTTATCAAGAGGCTAAGAGATTGAATGAGTTTGTACGTAGCGAAAGCATTTCTATGTTTGGACTTATAACCATAATTAATATTCAAGATATTGATATTAATAAATTGATTGATCGAGAAAATCGCATCAGGAATATTAATAAACCTTAGAAATATCCTAATATCATTGTCATAAAGAAAGGTATACTAACATCTGAAAAGAAGAACAACAGTACTTAAAGGTCGTGAATAATCTTTTCAGATGTTATGTTTATTTTGAATTAGATAGATTTTACTTGTGTGAGGCATCATCTTTCAATCCCAACCTTTCACATAACTCCGGATTACTTTTGATTCGATTCATTTCCTCATTGATGATTGCCTGGGCATCCAATTTAATCTGGTCGTAGTTGCGCTGTATCTGCTGCATCATGATATCGTTTCCATCCTTGTCCTTGAACTCGTTGATGACAGGGATTTTCCGGTAAGCCTTTTCCTCTGCGCTGACTTTGGCATGGTCCACAATGATTTCAGCATGGAATATTTTCTGGTCTATCTTTTCGCCAAAATTGTCGGAAACGGCTCCGACAAATGTGCCCTGGGACAGGTTGGCAATCTTGGAAGCCGGGATGAGCGAGTCAAGCTGTGTGCTGATGGAAGTGGATACATCCTGGCGGTTGATGGAAACGGACTGCCGCTGCTGGAGCACTTTTCCGAAACGTTCGGAAAGCGTCTTCGCGGTTTCTCCAACCACCTGGCCGCTGAAAATATTGCCTACCGTGTTTTGGATGACTTTCGACTCTTTTTCACCGTAATCGCGGTTCAACTGGCTGAAATCCTGAAAGCCGAGACAGACCGCCACCTTGTTGCTTCGGGCGGTAGCGATGAGGTTGTCCAATCCACGGAAATAGATGGTCGGCAGCTCGTCTATGATGACAGTGCTCTTAAGCTGTCCTTTCTTGTTAATGAGTTTGACGATGCGGGAATTGTATAGTCCAAGCGCCGCCGAGTAGATGTTCTGCCTGTCCGGATTGTTGCCCACGCAAAGCAACTTGGGCTCTTTCGGGTTGTTTATGTCCAACGAAAAATCATTACCTGTCATCACCCAATACAACTGTGGGGAGATCATGCGCGTAAGGGGGATTTTTGCCGAAGCGATCTGGCCCTGGAGCTGGTCCTGGGCACCCCCTTTCCAGGCGTCCATGAAGGGGGAAAGGTAGTTTTCCAACTCCGGATACGAGGTCAGGATGGTAAACAAATCCGAATAAGGTTTGTTGAGCAGTTCCACTGCATGCGGAAAGGAACAATAAATGCCGTTTTTGTAAATCTTTAGGTACCAAATAATTGCGGCAAGCAGAATAATGGGTGACTCCACGAAGAAATCCCCCTGCTTTTCAATCCAGGTGCGATTGAGGTTGAGCATTATCGT
>ENA-OPRT01001046-OPRT01001046.1-human-gut-metagenome-genome-assembly--contig:-NODE-1046-length-11487-cov-3.402642_pt1 | contig 11487 bp, 10 predicted proteins | sample MGYA00241895_ERZ501884 | MGnify/ENA primary metagenome ERZ501884 (study PRJEB25962, sample SAMEA2042225) | human gut metagenome | biome: human gut; feature: human-associated habitat; material: faeces...
GGAAAGAATAGTGAATTTATTGGATGCGGGGAAAAAGATTGATGATATACACCATCGGGTCCAGGGCTAAGCAGCAGAGGAGGAAGCCGCCTCCAAAAAGGACTAGACGAGTTTCGTATTGTTTGATGAGAAGGTAACCCATGAGAATGAGCACCAGAATTGCAATCCATCCGGTAATGGGCATAAGAGTCTCCTTAGAAGGAAGTTGGGGAGGTCAGTTCTATATTCTTAGAACTTAAGGAAATTTTAAAACCCCTTGGCCAAGTCATTAGAATGCCAAGTATGACCAGTAGGAATAGTATTGCCCCAAGAACTCTGGAAAACCCGAGGAAAAATCCGAAAATAACTCTAAATAATTCTTAAAAGTGAGAAAAGGTCCTCAATTATCCTACTTTGAATCCGTCTTTGACCCATGGAGCAAAATCAAGAATCTGAGGAATAAGCTGCCGTTCTACATACCGCGTGCTGACGTCATAAATGATTCCTGATTCAATAAGAAACTCTTGTTCTCGGCCGATGAGAAATACTTCACGCGAAAACAGCGGAGGCTGCATTGGCCTAACAATTAGATTAGGTAATATATGAAGGTTCTGAAGGATTGTGGTCGGCCGTGAAAATCCCCAGCCGATGCCCTCGGAGATTAATTTAACCATTAAAGCGTTCGTATCCACTGAAATTCTATCCGGGAAGGTGAGCCCGTGAACTCTCATAAAGGTGTCATTAATTTCGCCGGCGCCGGTTTCGCTCCAATACCTCACTAACGGCAGTCCGCAAGTGGCAAGTCTTTGCCAACTCCAAGTTTGATCTTTTTCCTTTTCAAATTTTTTTGGAAGCATGAGGATAGAGGGCTCCGTAAAAATCCTTTTTGTGAAGATGTGCGGAGTTTCACTGGATACGACGTTGGTGATAATCAGATCCAGCTTGCGTTCAACGAGTCTTTGCATGAGGACATTCGCGCTTGCAGAAATCATCGTGATTTGCGAAAGATTCGGAAGCGCATGTTTGATAATCTCAAATCCCAGATGCAAATGAAGGCTTTCCAGTATTCCAACGCGAAGAATAGGTTTGATGTAATTTTTGCTCTGCAGTGAGGAAAGCGAGCGAAGCATTTCTCCTTTCAGCCCATGAAGGTTTTTATGCAGAAGACGAGCTTCGGGAGTTAATGCCAGAGGTCGAGAACTGCGGATGAAAAGCTCAAACCCAAGTTCTTTTTCGAATTTCTGCATAGTTTTGGAAACAGCTGACTGTGTTATGCCTAAAGCATGGGCAACAGCCGAAAAGTTCCGCATATCGCAGCACATCATGAACATGACCGCTGGCGCACTCAGTAGGGAATTGCTGATATGAGGTTTCATTGAGCAGACCTTCGAGGAAAGAGGTTGATAGTTTTAATTCGGCGAGAAAACCTCTGCTTCCGGTTTAGCCTCTGAGAGCTTTTTTAATGGGACGACAATCTGCGGAGCTCCTTCTACCCACGGTGCAACTTGGTAAGGCTGAAAATGAATAATAACTTTACCCGGAGCCAATTGGATTTCACTGAAATTTGCAAGCGTTGGGTAGGTTCCGTAGGTAATCATGTCTGCGTCGGCTTGCTCACCGATTTTTTCTTTAAGGGCCGAGGCACAATACTGAGACAGAAGCTTCAAGGCCACGGAAGGTTCTTCAAACAAATCTTGGAATTGCAATTCACGGTCAGTCTTTAGGTCAAAATTTAGAACTTCTTCGGAATAGTTGCCATGAGCGCCTCCCGAATAAGATTCAATGGTAAACACTACGCTCACAACGTCTTCAGAGGGTTGAGTGACCGTGAAGGTGCCGTTCATATCCCACTGAGCAAGCTTTCTGCTTTCTTCGTCCATAGCTTCAAAATTTTCATTTGCCATTTGCAGATAGGCGGCAGCTTGATTGTTGATGAAGAATTTAATGGCTTTATCAATATTTTTTTTACCGAAAACCGGATAGGAGATAGAAACGGAAGGCCGTTTTGCGTTTTCAATTTGAAGAGTACTGTTTTGGTATTCCGGAAGTTGTTGAGCTGGAACGGCACTTGCTGAGTAGGGAAGAACCAAAGTGCAAACAGCGATGAAGCATGCGATAGAAAGTTTGTAGTAATGCAATTCGAACCTCTTTTAATGTTCTAGAAGCCTGCCGGCATGATAGCACCGGACGTCAAAGAGGCCTTAGCAAATCTAGTGCCTTCACTTGAGATTCTTAGTAGAAGTAAGGATAGGCTAGCCGGCAGCCGAAGAAAACAAGTGAAAACTCGGGCTTTGATGATCAAAAAACTATCCGAAAATCCAAAGAAAGCGTGCTCTGTCATCCATAATCTAATAACACTTTATTACAACTTATTCAGAAAAAGGATTTCCCATGTCGGCTGCTCTAAAAGCCGGCCCGATGCAGCAGGGGCCGGATATCAATAAAGGTTGGATTATTACGATTGTGGCCTACTTTGTCGCCATCGCATTGGGCGTTTGGGTGGGTGTTTGGGGAGGAGACGTCTCTAACAGTGTTGCAGTCTTCTTCAGCACTGTGTTCATTAAGTTATTTAAGTTCATCAGTATTCCGATTATTTCCGTTTCTATCATATCCACCCTGGCATCTTTGTCAGAGTCTCAGGATTCCGGAAGAATTTTTAAACACACCATCTTCTATACCTTGCTGACAACCTTGCTGGCTGCTGGTTTGGCTGCGATTCTCTATGTGATCTTTTCTCCGGCCAACGTTGCCATGCCGGCTGAGACTGCGCCCGCAGTAGCCGGAATTGCTAAGCACTCTTATTTGGAATATGTTCAATCGGTCATTCCGGATAATTTTCTGACACCGTTCCAGACAGCAAACGTTCTTTCCGTTTTGTTGATTTCCCTGGCAGTTGGTATTGCTATTTCCAAGCTCCCGCAGAACTCTAAGCCCAAAGAAGCTATCTACAACTTCGTCGTAGCGTGCCAGCAAGTGCTTTTCATTATGGTCAAGTGGCTTATCGTCATTCTGCCGTTAGGTATTTTTGGTTTTGTGGCTTCTCTGGCCCAAGAGCTTTCTAGCGGTATCCAGTTAGGAGGCCTGGCAACTTACTTCATCGTAGTGGTCGCTGCAAACTTAATTCAGATGTTTATCGTGCTTCCGGCTTTCCTGCTGATCAAGGGCATCAATCCTCTCAAGGTCGCTAAAGGAATGTTCCCGGCTCTGGCTGTGGCATTCTTCTCTAAATCTTCTGCCGGTACGCTGCCTGTCACGATGGCGAGCGCAGAAAACAATCTTCGCATTCATCCGGAAGTATCCCGCTTTGTTCTGCCGATCTGCACCACAATCAACATGAATGGATGCGCTGCTTTTATTCTGATCACGGTGGTCTACCTCATGCAGAATGCAGGTATTGAAATTACACCGATGACATTGGTTATTTGGGTATTCATAGCCACCATTGCTGCTATCGGTAACGCTGGGGTTCCAATGGGCTGCTTTTTCCTCTCAGCAAGCTTGCTTGCCAGCATGAACGTTCCGATTCTGCTGATGGGCGTAATTCTTCCGTTCTATGCAGTTGTGGATATGATTGAAACCACCCTTAATGTTTGGTCGGATAGTAATGTCGCTACGGCGGTCAATAAGGATTTATTTAACCAAGCGCCTTAATCAGAGTTAAACCAGCGAAGCGGATCTCGGAAAAACCAGTTCCGCTTTCATTTTGGAGTTTTGAGTTGTAGGAGATGAAACCACACAGTGACCCTGTGTGGTTACATGAAACAATAGAAACTTAGCCGGAGCGCTGCCTTTCTTTAAAAGCGTCTATACGATTGAAAAAGGAGGCTAGCTGCATGGCTGTTTTGAAAGGTAATTTGCTCAGCGCCGAAGACCGAATATGATCGACGGTTCGTTTAGAAATCCCTAACCGTTCTCCAATTTGCTTATTGATGAGTCCGTCGGCTACTAAGCGGCAAACTTTCTCCTCTCGCGGCGTTAATTTGTTGAACATTAAAATTTCATCCTTGAGATCCACCGCCCCTCCTCTCCGGTCCAAATCGATCTGGACGGCTCGGGCTACTGAGCACAGAAGTTTTTCCGGCAATAACGGCTTTTGTTGAAAATCGACCGCTCCGTCAATCATAGTTCGCACAGCCATATCAATATCGCCGTGAGCGGTTAGGAAGATCACCGGCAGCATGTACTCTCTGCGGTTCAACTCACTCAAGAGCTCTTGCCCGGTCATCTCAGGCATTTGCTCATCGAGAATGAGACAGCCCGGCCGGCTGGGCACATCGGCACGAAGAAAAGTGGCTGCGCTAGAGTAGATGGAACATTCATATCCTTCGCATTCCAGAAGGAAGGCGACGGAATTAAGTAAGTCGATATCATCATCGACCACTCGAATAAGAGTTTTACTGCTTTGTGCCATGGTTACTTCGCTTTCTCAAGAGGCAAAATCATTTTTGCGGTGATTCCGTTTGGGCTTCTTCGAGAGAAAATGAGTTTGCCTTTATGGTTGGAAATTATTTGCCGGATGATTGCCAGCCCGAGGCCTAGTCCTTCAATTTTTTTCGATTGTAGCGGTTCATTTAATTTTTCGAATTCTTCCTCTGTAAGAGCTTTACCTTCATCGGAAACCTCCAATGATGCGTAATTTTCGTAAGAACCTTCTTCAGTATTTACACAGACCTCAACACTTTGACCTTGGAGACTCGCTTCCTGTGCGTTTTTTATAAGGTTGACGATGCAAAGTTCAATCTCCAATGGATCCGCATTAATCAAAATCGGCTCCTTGCTCAAAACTGTCAAATTGACAGAAATATGCGATAACTTGGAATCCTTGATGGTTTTTATAGCTTCTGTCGAGGCTTGTGCGAGATTGATCGTTTTACGGCCCGGCATCTCTCCTTTGGCATAAGCTCTTACCTTGGAGACGATCTGCTCAGCTTTTTCTGCTTGTGCCTGCATTCTCGAAATGCCTTCACTGATTAAGTCTGTATCAACGTCTTTTTCCTCAAGCTGCCTTTGGAGTCCGTGAGAATAGTTCATGATGGTTGCAAGAGGCTGTCTGAGCTCATGCGCGATGATTGATGATATTTGTCCCACCGCTCCGGCTTTTTGAAGTTCTTGAAGTTTGAACTGGGCACTTCTGGCTTTTTTCTCAGTTTCTCTTCTTCTTTGTAATGATCTTCGGAGTTGATTAGTTCTTTTTTTCACCAAATAGGATTCTCTCAAAGAGTGCCCGAAAATTCCGACCCCCGTCAACATTAAGAGGCTGACATAAATGCCGTACTCATCCCAAAACTTTTTCCATGTCCAATTCCGCAAATACGAATATGGGCCGAGTTTTAAGTTTTTATATAAATTGTCTGTTGAGCTGAAGTCCGATACGATGCTCCAATGAGGCTCTCCTTTTTTCTCAGGAAGAGACAAGAGAGTCAGAACTACTTTTCTGGCTTCCTCAGGATTAAGCCGAGGTGTGGCAAAAATCGTCCAGCCCGGATAAAGATCCGTGGAGGTTTTGCAATGGAAGCTGCGTCCGGCGATCGTCTTGTCCCCGACAACTTTGATGTCACTAAGATTCCATCCCATCTCTCCTAATTCTTCAATAAAGCAGGTTCTGACAATTCCAACGTCTGCTTTCCCGTCTCGGATGAAATTGATGACCTGACGCATATCGTGACCGGTGGATACTTGTTGGGAAAAGAATGAATCCGGATTAAATCCGCGGTTGGCAAGCTCTCCGAGAGCAACGTGGTATCCGGAAAAAGCGTTGGGTCCGGTGGTTGCAACAATTTTGTTTTTCAATGAAGCAATATCGGCGATATCCGGGCGATCTTTTAAGGTTATAAAAACGCTTCCTTCCGCATGGTTGGGATCGGGAAACTTATCGGACACAACAGAAGCTAAATCTCTGGCACCGATAAGTTTCATTCGTGTAAAGGTTCCGGCAGAGCTAAGGACCAAATCGGCATCTCCGATGTCGGACGTTTCTCCGGAGTAGACATTAACTTTCAGATGATCAGGGCCAAAAAGTTTTTTCAGAGCGTCAATAGTTTTTTCAACAATCGGATAGTTGCTGTTCGGATAAGCAAACTGAGTTACAAGCAAGGTGTACACACGAGAAGAAGAGCCGGAATTTGCTATTTGAGGCTCATAGAGCACGTCGCCTATCTTCGGAGGCTCTTCTGCAGTTGCTATGGCTGCAAATACATTCAAAGCAATTATCAGAACTGTTTTTACTATTTTGAGCATTGAGGAAACCAGCGAGGTTGAGGATACGCTTACGTTAATCTTAATAGAAATGCAGTTTTCTTGATCTGGATCAAGATGCCTAGGCATCGATCAGAAAAATAATTCTCCTAACGGACAAAACCCACTCTCAAAGGAGAAGAAATGATTAACAGACGCAACTGCATTAAAAGTTTGGCCGGATTATTCGGAGCTGCGGCAGCCGTGTCGGCAAACGCCACCGAAAAACCGAATAAGCAAACTAAAAAAGATGAATACGATGTCGTTATTTTAGGCGCCGGTACCGGTGGCCTCGTTACTGCGATTGAAGCTTATGATCTCGGCTTAAAACCAATTGTTCTAGAAAAGATGGATTACGCAGCTGGCAACTCTTTGTATGCCTCCGGCGGAATTGCGGCATGGGGTACTGCACAGCAGAAAGCGGAAGGTCATGAAGAATCAGAACAGAGTTTCCGCGAAGACATGATGAAGGTCTCTGAATATCGTGCGGATCCTGAACTAGTTGATACGTATGTTAAAAACATTGGTAAGGATCTGACCTGGCTGAAAGAACATATCGGCGTTAAATTTGCGAAAATCAGAAGAAAGCCATGGCCGTTAAATTACCGCATGCACAATGTTGATGGTCAAGGTCTCACCGGCGGCGGTCGTCTCATCCGTTATCTCTTGGCAGCCTGCGAACAAAGAAACATCCCTGTGGTTTTCAATACTAAGGCAATGCAGTTAATCACAAATGATGATTTCCGGGTTGTCGGCATCAAATGTGTTACCGATAACGGCGTCAAAGACTTCTATGCGGTTAAAAGTGTAGTAATTGCAACCGGCGGCTTCTCTGCAAACCGCGAAATGCTAAACCGCTATATGGGAGGTCCGCTGTCAAGGCTTGTGCTGCGCGGTTCTCCTTACACACAAGGAGAAAACATTAAGTTGACTGAGCCTTTGGGCGTTAAATTGGTTCACATGGATCAGTTCCACTGCGGTCCGATTGTGGAAGAGACGCATGCCAATCCGAATTTCGTTATTGATTGCGGATTAGGTATTGATGTCGATGTCAGAGGTAAACGTTTCATGGACGAAATTTTTACTTATACCCAGAAATCCATGGCTACCGCTCAGAGAACACCGGAAAACCTCGCTTATCACATCATTGACAGCAACTGGCCGCAAGCTGCCTCAGCGGCTAAAAAGTTCATCGGCATGAAGACCAAGGTTCTCGTGGCTGACTCGATTGAAGAGCTTGCAAAGAAGATGGGTGCCGATCCCAAAGCCTTTGTTTCGCTTGTCAATGAATTTAACACAGCACTGAAGGGAGGCAAGCTCAAAGAAATGGATCCTCCGTGCTCCTTGCCGGAAGCGAAGCCCCTCGACAAAGCTCCATATTACGCATTCCCGTTCCAAGGCGGTATTACGGCGACTTTCGGAGGCCCCAAAATCAATAAATTTGCTCAGGTAGTCAACACAGAAGATGTGCCAATTAATGGACTGTATGCAGTTGGTAATGCTGCCGGCGGCTTGTTCTTTGGGAACTATATCGGCGGCACCCAGTTAGGTGGTGCAATTGTGTTCGGAAGAATCGCTGCCCAACATATGGCCGGCCAGAAATAAAAAGAGGAGACAGTTATGACAAAGACAATTATCGCATTGTTTGGTTTAGTTCTTGCAAGCTGTGCATGGGCAGCTGACACTACAGCAACAACGGCTGATCGGCATCAGAAAATGGGTGTCCAGTGCGTTGCCTGCCATAAAGACGGAAACACTGCTCTGCCGGTGAGAAAGGCACAATGCCAGGCGTGCCACGGCAGCTACGAATCATTGGCTAAACGTACGGAAAAGGTAAATCCTAATCCGCACTACAACCACTTCGGAGACCGAGATTGTTCTACCTGTCACAAAGGTCATCAAAAGTCAGTAACCACTTGTGATACTTGCCATAAGTTCGATTTAAAAACGCCGTAAGGCAAAGCTTTATCGTTGATGCTTCCTCCGTTAGGTGAATAGACGCAAAAGAGAAGGTGTCCTACGGAGAAGTAAAAAACATCTAACGAAGCATTCTTTTTATACTTTTAAGAAGAATGCTTCGATAATTCTTCTAGCCTATGCTTATTTTTCGGGCTTTTTCTCACATCATTAAAAAGCAAAACAATAGGGCATAGGATAAACGGATGTTCCCGGCACATTCAAAACCTTGAAAGGTTGTGTCCGGTTTGCGGCAGTCGGAAGCTTGCGGATCGCGGCTTCTATCCAATTCACTTAAGGAAGGTGCCTATTTCTGTTTTTGCTGGTCAAAGATTTAGTTCTTACGCTTATAACTAATGATTATTCTCGATGTCAAATGAATGCCGAAATCTTAAAATGATGTAGGAGATAATTACTTGTCTTTCTTGGTTAGTGCGTGGCTCTTTGAAATTGTCTTTTCAGGATGTCCGGCAAATTAGCTAAAAGCTTCGGACTTTCAGAAGTGCCGAATACTGAGAACTTTTCAACAAAGCCAAGATATTCTTGGGAGTCTGCTGAAAAACAATGAGAGAACAAAGACATACGGTTTTAGTTTGGTCGCCCAAAGGACTAGCGGATCTTCGAAGTCAAGCCTACCTGGATAAAAAGCAAGAGTTCTTAAATGGCATTCTTTTGCTTCAACGGCTTAGTTCATTTAGACCGCGGGATGCTCTATCTGCGGAGAATCTCATTGCGCTCCTGGAGGAAACTGAAAAACTCAAAGAAACTTTAATGACTTGCTGCAAGGCGGCCGAAACAATCGCAGCAGCCGACAGCAAAATTTCAGCCGAAAAAGTCAGTGTGGTAGAAAAAGCTCTCATCCTGCGGAAGGTGTCCCAAGAAATACAGCATTACTTCCAAGAAGCATTGAATGGGCAGATATTCACGTCAGATACAGTCAAGAAATGGCTGGAAGAAAAAAGAAAAATAGGTTCCAAGTCGCCTCAAGGATTAGACGATAAAGTGGACATGCTCGTCTTGGAACCACTGTTTTCTCTTTACTTTCACATGAAAGGAAGCCTGCAGACTACGGTGATTTTTCCTGATGGATCCATTAAAAGAGCATCTCCTTCGGTCATTAACTTTTTGCTCAAGAATACCGCAGAGCCCGAGAAGCGAAAAAGGATATTTAATGCTCTTTCAGTCAGTTTTGCCCAAAATTCAACTGTTTTCTGCGATATCTTGAATTCTGTTTCAGGAGCGCATCTTCTGCACGCCTCCCGCAATAACTTAACGATTCTGGAATACGCTTTAGCTCAGGAGAACATGGGGAGGGCTGCATTTGATGCAGTCACTGTAGCGTACTGGGAAAAAATGCCCGAATTGCGGAAGATGATTAGATTCATAGGCTCGTGTCTTGAAAACGAAACTTCTCGTTCTCTTCCGGCAGCGTTGCTTGGGGCTGCACTTCCTCACTTAAGCTGTCCCGCTCATCTGCGTTCGTTTGAAGTGACCTTGCAGGTATTGGAGAAAGCTGTTCGAGATGTATTTCCGAACTTTTCAGAATTTATAGAAGAATGCCGAAAGGGACGCTGGATAGAAACTCACAATTATTCCGCTGGAGCCGGTGGTGCATGGTGCGCAGAGATACCTTCCAATCGGGCTGTCGCTGTTTATGTCGATTACGAAGCAAACATTCATCGGGCCTTCGAAACAGCTCATATCTTAGGTGACGCGTTTTTGCGTTGGACAACTTTCGAAGTTCCTTATCATCAGAGACGACTGTCGGAATTGCGCTGTGAATTTATAGGCCGGCTTTTTGAAGAGCTCCTCCTCAGACACCTTCTCACATGTGCTCAAAAGCCCGAAGATAAGTGCTCAATACTCTGGCATGGTCTTAGAAGACTTGCTATCAATTTGGTCCAAATACCATTTCGGTTTCGGCTTGTTGAACGTATTTATGCAGAGAGATCAAACGGTTATCTTTCAGTAGAGAAAATCAATGATTTGACAAGAACATGCTGGATCCACTTTTTCCAAGATACCGTGGAAGGCGTCGACCAATACATCTGGGCTCGAAAGCCTCATTTTTATAATCCTATGACGCCGCATCATGATTTTCAGTACACAATAGGATTCCTTTCAGCAAATCTTTTGATTGCATCTTTAAAGAACCAACAAGGAACCGAAGAGCTTGGAAAATCGATTTTAAAGGCCTGCGCCCTGCATCCTTACGAAGAAATTTTTAGACGATTTTTGAGTGCCGACATCGAGCAAAAAGAAATATGGAAGAAGGCCATCGACGAGGCGCTCCTTCCAATGCGGGAGATTAAATCTTATATGAGCTATATCTTTCCAAAGGAAAGCTCTTCTTACTCGTTGGATTAGAAATAGTGAGAAAGACCGAGTGTTCCGTAGAACGCCTTTGGTTTGATGGATTCGTTGGAAGATTTGTATTTGGCGCCTGATGCTCCAATGGCTGAATACAGCTTAGTGTTCTTAGAGAAAGCATACTGATAACCTAAGCCGACAAAACCGCCGTCAACTTTAAGTTTGGATGCATACTGATCTGTGTCTGCGTGTATATAGCCGGCTGCGCCTAAAAGATTGCCGCCGAGAACAGGAGTTGAGAAACCTAAGATGACGCTGCCGCCTTTAAGGCCGTCAATTATTTTGAGCTGTGCGGCAGAAATTTTGCCGATGCCATGGCCCTTCATGTCGCCGAAAGCCGGAGTTCCTACAGCGTCCGCATTTCTAAAGTATTGCAGAGAAAGATAGGTAGTGAAGCTTTGGAGTTTCCAGTTTCCACCGGCAGTTACTCTCCACATGTCTTTTGGATTTCTCTTCAAAGTCGTAAGTTTTTCATTAACTCTTTCGAAGAGGACAACTCCTTCAGCCTGGGATCCCTTCCAAGTGACGCCTAAACCGAAATAATGATCGGAAGTTGAGCGGTTTTCATGATCCTCTTCACCCATGGAATATTGAGTTGTAAGCTGGAATCCGTTCATAACCGGAGAGCGGTAGATAACGGCATTGTCATTGCGGGAGGCAGGCAGTTTCGCATAGACGATGTTTTGGTTGCCAATTTCCCAGATGCCGGTTCCGAAAGGATTTACGTTTCCAAGAAGGTTAAAGGATCCGCCGTCAGTTCCAAGGACGGAAGATCCGTGGTAACGGTCATATCGCTGAGATCACTATCAATTTCTTCGGGCAATTCCACACCGAATTCATTACCGGTCTTTTCCAACGGGGTAGAAAGTTTCAGTAAGCGGGCAGCTAAGGAAACGGTATTAAACTTGCATTGAAAATGAAATTCTGGAAGAATGCTTTACGTACTTC
>ENA-OPRT01001047-OPRT01001047.1-human-gut-metagenome-genome-assembly--contig:-NODE-1047-length-11481-cov-8.108962_pt1 | contig 11481 bp, 9 predicted proteins | sample MGYA00241895_ERZ501884 | MGnify/ENA primary metagenome ERZ501884 (study PRJEB25962, sample SAMEA2042225) | human gut metagenome | biome: human gut; feature: human-associated habitat; material: faeces...
TGAACAATTAAAACAGGAATTAGCTCTACTCATTGAAACTGCTCAAGCAAAAGTGGAATCCGGTAAATACACAGACGAAACAGTCAAAATACTTAAAGAGCAAATCATAAAATCTGAGGCGCTTTTAACAGACAACGTCACTGCCGAACAACTTGAACAGCAAATCAATAGTATTAAAAAATCAATCAACGGATTAACCGAAAAAAAAGCCGACTTAGAAACTTCTGACCGGCCAAATCAAAACATCACTCATTCAGAAAAAAGTACAGCAGTAAAAACAGGTGACTCAACTCATATAATACCTCTATTTCTGCTGATGATTTGCACCGGATTTTCCTTGATCCTATTCAGGAAAAGAAATACTTATAATAAATAATAGGTGTTGACATGCGATAATGTCACATATTATAAAAACACATCCGATGGATTAAACATCGGATGTGTTTTACTTGCCGCTAGTTTATTCACTTTTAAGATCTTATTTAACGTCTCGATATCGTGCGCTGCGGCCAACCTTTAATATCTCCTGTTAAAATAGCGTGAAACATTCGTTCTTTTGTTCCCGGATGTTCTTTGTTAAGTTCTCTTAAAAGTTCTTTTGCATATTGCCGCTTCGTATGTCCGTCTACAGGACATTTTCCTTTTACAACCGGAAGAGAATATTTATTGCGAAAACCGATTACTTCCATTTCATCTATAAACATCATAGGACGGATAACAGTAAGATCCATACGATCTAAATATGTTTTTGGAGAAAAGGAATAAAATCTTCCTTCAAAAATCAATGAGAGCAACATTGTTTCAATAATATCATCTTTATGATGAGCATAAGCCACTTTATTACACCCCATCTCCTTAACCGCCTCATTTAAGGCGCCTTTACGCATTTTTGCACAAAGCGAACAAGGATTACTCTCTTGGCGTACATTAAAAAGAATATCATAAATATCTGATTTTACTATTTTATAAGGAACTTCTAATTCCCTGCATAAATTTTGAATCGGTTCCAAATTAAAATCTGCAAATCCAAGATCTACAGTTACAGCACTTAAATCAAACTTACGGGGATAAAACCGTTTTAATCCATGAAGCGCATAGAGCAGGGTAAGGCTGTCTTTTCCGCCCGAAATACCTACCGCAATATGATCCCCTTCCTGTATCATACTATATTCATCCACTGCTTTACGCGTATAACTGAGTAACCGTTGTAACTGCATTTTCTTCCTACCTTTCATGATTGATCTGTAATTATAACGTTTATATTATATCGGCAGAAGAATATAAATACAAGTCGAAAACTTACAGAAAATCATAGAATCACCGGTTGTTTATGAAAAAAATCAGATTACGATCCGTAAGTTAAAAATAGTAATAAATAATCAAAGAATTTGATTGAAATTCATCTCTGATAGAGATAAGATATTGTTTAGGGAAAATTTATTTTTTATTTTTTTGTAAATAGATGTCCCGTAACTATATTTTACCAGAAAAGAGAGTATTAAAATGAAAAACAAAGGAATATCTATTCGTGAAATATTAATCATTACATTTGGAATGTTTCTTGTAGCCGCAGGGGTTTATTTCTTCATGATTCCCGGAAATATCGTAGCCGGAAGTGTTTCCGGTCTGGCTCTCGTATTATCGAAATTGTTAGGGATACAAGTTTCTGTATTAACATTTATCTTAAATACATTCCTTCTTATTATCGGGTTTATCTTCATCGGAAAAGAATTTGGAGCAAAGACAGTGTACACATCTATGCTTCTCCCTGTATATCTTTGGATTTTCGAGCATTTCATACCACTTGACAAATCGATTACCAATGAACAGGTAATCGATCTCGTAATTTATGTTCTGCTGATTGCTCTTGGTCAGGCATTACTGTTCCATGTAAACGCATCTTCCGGAGGATTAGATATTGTGGCAAAGATGCTGAATAAGTTTACACATATTGAAATAGGAAAAGCACTGACAATTTCCGGGCTTATCACTGCAATGACTTCTATATTTGTTTACGATATACCGACACTTATTATCAGTCTTCTCGGAACATATGCAAACGGAGCAGCAGTAGACTATTTTATTGACGGCTTCAAAAAACGAAAACGCGTATGTATTATTGCAGATGATTACCGTCCGATCCAACAATATATTATTCATGATCTAAATCGCGGAGCAACTTTATATACAGCTCAAGGCGCTTATGACGAAACACACAGAACCGAATTGATCACAATTATCACACAACAAGAATATCGTACACTTTTAAATTATCTTCATTCATGTGGGCAGAAAGTATTCGTTACCGTCTCTACTGTAAATGAAGTGATCGGTCAATGGAATTCAAAATAAATACTTATACCTCGCGAAGTTTCACTATGTTTGCAGCCTGCCGGCGTCTGTCTTCATCAATGGCTGCATAATGCTTTTTCGTTGTATTTACATCTTTATGTCCGAGAACATCGGCAACAAGATAAATATCTCCTGTTTCTTTATAAAGGGAGGTACCGTAGGTACTTCTAAGCTTATGAGGAGTTATTTTCTTGTTAGGCGTTACTTCCCGGGCATATTTTTTTACCATATTCTCAATAGCTTGAACGCCCATACGTTTTCGCTGAGTAGATAAGAAAAGCGCATTTTCATGCCCCGGAAGCGGGAGAGTAGTTCTCCGTGTTGTATACATATATGTCTTTAGTGCATTTTCCACTTCTTCGCCAAAATATACAATCATTTCATTTCCGCCTTTTCGCATCACTTTGATTCCATTATTTTCAAAATCCACATCATTGATATCCAGCCCCACGCATTCCGAAACACGAATGCCCGTTCCTAAAAGTAAAGTTAATATAGCAAGATCTCTGTTTCTCGTTTTCTCAAAATAAGCCTTTTTCTGTCCGGTTAAATGATCGCCTCCATGATCAACATAATCAAGCAATCGGACAACTTCATCCGCATCAAGACGAATAATTGCCTTTTCGTGAAGTTTAGGCATATCTACAAGAAGAGTCGGGTTTTTCGATATTGCCTGACGTTTAAAATAATATCCATAAAAGCTACGAAGCGCTGACATTTTTCTTGCAAGTCCTTTTTCTGTATTTGTAACTTGCTTTTCATCATTTTTATATACTTTTAAATATTCTTGGTATTCCTCAATATCAACCGGTTCAAGATTTTCTATATCTGCCAATGTAAACTGATCGATCGCCGATGCTGGATGTCTGTGTGCCGAAATAGCTTCTCAACAATTCCTCGGAAAAACACACGAATATCGTATGCGTAGGAAATTCGTGTGTTAGCGGATGTCGTTGGCTCTATAGCTCTGAAATAATCTTTCGCAAACGATGGTAATGTTTTTAATATTTCCCTTAGCCGTAATGTATAATCGATATATTTTTGTTCATGATATGTTTTTACATCATAACTTACACGTAAACCTTCATCTGAAGTATTTTCCTTATTTGCCATAATTATATTCCTCCTTTATTTATTCGGATATACATATTATATCAAATGTATATCTTTACGTCCATATCTTTTGGAAAAATCAGTATTTGTCGTATAGATTGATCTATATTATAAGACAGCCGATAAAAATGAGTATTACTTCTATTTCTCACGGCTGTCGGTTGGAGTGTATATATCAATACATAGGGTGTATATTGATACCGATTTAAACATATCATTCAGTCATATACATAATCATAAGATTTTCTCCCGAATAAATTTTATCAGAAGAAAGTCCGTTTATCTCCTTAAGAACTTTAACATATTCTTCTGTCGAACTATATTTTTCAGGAAGATTTTCATTTGCGATATCCCACAAAGTATCGCCTTTTTCAATCTTAATACTTTTATAATAGATATAAGTACTTTCGTGATCCGGCGTATCCTTTTCCTTTGCGGAAACAAAAAATGCACTAAACGACATACTTACAAATAAAACAATAACAGCTCCCACGAATAAATTACGAGCATGTTGTTTTAATATAGCCGATTTTTTTGATCTTTTTTCATTTCTTTTTCCCTTCATAATAGTATCCCCTTTATCTCTGCTTATTTTTACACTTTGTTTTCTCTTATTATTTTGTAATATTCAGTCTGCAAGAAAAATGTATACATGTATTCTTCGATTCGAATATTTGTTCCGCGAACTTATGTTCTATATTTGGATTATACAATAAGAACAAATGTTTGTCAACACGGAAATCGAACATATTTTCGCAACAAATGTTTGCTTTTTGTTCTTCGTTGTGTTACCATTATTTTAATAAAATAAACGGACTATAATATCGGAGGAAACTATGTCACAAGGAAAAATAAGTAAAAAACAACAGGAAATTTTAGAATATATTAAATCACAGATTCTTCAACGGGGGTTTCCGCCTGCTGTTCGGGAAATATGCGAAGCTGTAAATTTAAAGTCTACTTCTTCTGTTCATTCACATCTTGAAACATTAGAAAAAAACGGTTATATTCGGCGCGATCCGACAAAACCCCGTGCGATCGAAATTTTGGACGATATGTTCAACCTGACGCGGCGTGAAATGGTTCATGTACCGATTATCGGGCAAGTTGCCGCAGGAGAACCGATTCTGGCTCAGGAAAACATTGAAGATTACTGGCCGGTTCCCGCTGATCGTATGCCGAATAAACAGACATTTTTTTTAAAGGTAAAAGGAGAAAGTATGATCAATGCCGGTATACTTGACGGCGATATGGTTCTTGTGGAAGAAGATTCCACAGCTTCTAATGGAGATATGGTCGTTGCGTTGATCGAGGACGGAGCAACCGTAAAAACATTTTATAAGGAAGAAGGAGTTTTTCGTCTCCAGCCTGAAAATGATTTTATGGATCCGATCATTGTAAAGAATGTTACTATTTTAGGTAAAGTTATTGCTGTGATGAGATTTTTCTCATAACTTCCGAATATAAAGTACCGAAAAAATCATAAGACAAAAAGAGAAGTATCCTGTATTTAAAGATTTTGGATACTTCTCTTTTTGGTTTTTAATCAGGTTTTCTAAAAACTTGCTTCTCTTCCGCTGACTGCACCGCTCGCCCATGCCCATGTCAGATTATATCCACCGCACATGCCATCTACGTCGAGTATTTCTCCTGCAAAATAAAGTCCCGGAACATAACGCGATTCTAAAGTATCAGGATGAACGTCCTTTGTATCGATACCTCCTCGGCAAACCTGTGCCTGCTCATAAGAATTTGTTTCTGTTACAATCACTTTAAAATTCTTGATTAAACGGACAAGCTGCTGAATTTCTTTTTCTGCAAACACTCCGACTTTTTTCTCTTTTGAAATCCCTGCTTCTTTCACCCAAAGATCGGACAACTTTTTATTAGATAACCCTGTGAAAAATTGATCTGCTCTCTTATACGGACGCATTTTCGCCCGTTTTATTAAAAACTTTTCCAGCTCATCTTCCGAAAATTCCGGCATAAAATCAAGAATCGCCTGAACTTTTTTCTTTTTATATAATGCAATCGCCGCATATCTGCTCACTTGAAATACAGGAATACCTGATATGCCATAATTGGTCAGTTGTAATTCTCCCGTATCTTTTGCCAGACATTGATTTTCCGACCATATCGAAACAGTTCCCTGAACTCTTACTCCTGCGATTGATTTAAAAAATTTTTCTTCACATCTTAATTGTACAAGAGCAGGAAGAACAGGAATTATTTTATGTCCGAGTTTTTTTGCCAGATCATAACCGGAACCATCGGATCCGCTGGCAGGGAAAGCTCTGGATCCCGTACACAGGATTACATGATCCGCATATATTTTCCCCTTTTTCCCGTCTTTAACAATCTGAAGAGTAAACCCCTTTTTACGAGGGAAAATATCCGTGCATTCTGTTTGAAGTCTTACATCGATTTGCAGACGCTCTAATTCCATTTTCAAAGCCTCAGTTACAGACGATGCCTGATCCGAATAGGGATACATGTATCCATTTCTGTTTTTCGCATAAACGCCGAGTTCTTCGAACAATTTTATAATCTGCTCTGCATTAAATTTCTCAATGATCTTCCATGGAAATGATTCGTTATCAGAGTGATAACAGCTTCGATCCTGATAAGTATTTGTAAAATTGCATCGTCCGTTCCCTGTCGAAAGAATTTTTTTCCCGACGCGGTCCATATGTTCCAATACAACTACTTCTGCCCCGTTTGAAGCTGCTGTGATCGCTGCCGTCATCCCGGCTGCTCCCGCCCCGATTATCGCTACTTTTCTCATAATATAAATCCTTTTCTTTTCTAAGCATCAAAACACTGTTTTAAAGCGACTGAAGTTTGGATCTGTCAATAACTCCTGCATCAATCAAACTTTGAAGAGATTTTAAAATGCCCAGTGTTTCTGAATATCGTATCCGGCGCATGCGTACCGTTGATGAACACTATGCCGTTATCCGGCGAAGTCCCCTACCCTGGTTAGACCCTCCCATTGTGGATAACATCGAATCACTGGCAGATTTATCCGGAGAGTATTACGGTGACCAGGCACTCAAGAATGTGCTTCAGAAGTTTGATAAAATAACAATTGAAAAACGTTATGGCAAAAAGTGACAAGACTGTCAAAAGAGGTGTCTACTTGTACATCGATGGCAAGGAAATTAAGAATGACATCAATTCCATTGATTTGGAGATGAAACGCCTACAGCGTGACATTAAGGAAATGACACGCGGCTCTGAGGAATGCAACCGCACCATGGCGAAGATACAGCATCTTCAGGGGATTTTAAAACAGCATCGCCAGGAGATAAAAGGCATCACCACCGAAACCAAGAAAGCGACTGTCAGTATTGGCAGTATGGTAGACTGGTTCAACCGTTTCGGTGGAGTTATCTTGTCCGTAATAGGTTTCCTTACCGGTTTTACCCTTGCCTTGCGCGCCATCAGAGACGAACGCAACAAGTTGGAGGAGTCCCAGGCCGGGCTGAAAGCCTTGACCGGACTTGATGATGACAGCATTGCCTGGTTGACCGGGCAGGCCAAGACGCTTTCCACCACCATGACAAAAGAGGGCTTGCGTGTCCGCCAGTCGGCAGCCGAAATCCTGGATGCGTTCATGCTGGTCGGTTCGGCCAAGCCGGAACTGCTTGGTGACAAGGAAGCGCTCAAGGCTGTTACGGAGGAAGCCATGCGGTTGCAGGCGGCAGCCAAGGACATTACCCTGAACGAAGCGGTTGATTCACTTACCTTATCACTCAACCAATATGGGGCGGCAGCAGACCAGGCAGGACGGTTTACCAACGTATTGGCTGCCGGCTCCCAGGCAGGTTCCGCCAATATCGCAAGCCAGGCAAAGGCTATCCGGAATGCAGGTACCGCAGCGGCTTCGGCCAATGTTCCCATTGAACAGACGGTCGCATTGATTGAAACGCTTGCCTATCGGGGTATAAAGGATGAAGTGGCCGGAACGGGATTGAAGAAATTCTTTCTGGTTCTTCAGACCGGAGCGGACGAGACCAACCCTAAAATCGTCGGGTTGGATAAGGCACTGGAGAATCTGAAGAACAAGAATATGGATGCAGGCGCCATCAAGAAGATGTTCGGGGAGGAAGGCTACAATACCGCATCCGTAATCCTTCAGAACACGGAGATGGTGAAAGACTTCACCGCTGCCGTCACCGGTACCAATGTGGCGTATGAGCAGGCGGCCATAAACAGTGATACTGCACAGGCCAAACTGGAGCAGGCACGCAATAAGATGAAGCTGGCAGCCATTGATTTGGGAGAGAAACTGAATCCGGCTCTGACGGTGAGTACGAATATGCTGACCAATGTGCTCAAGTATTTGCCGGGATTGATTGACTGGTGCAAAAAATGGGGTGGTACTGTATTGTGGCTTAGTACGATATTGCTTGTATATGCTACCCGGCTGAAGATAATTACAGCATGGTATTCTATTTGGAATTCACTTACCAAAATTGCGACAGTTCTCAATTTGGCTTATGCCGCATCAATGAATACATTGTCTGGTTATACAGTGACATCATTTGGAAACTTGCGTAAATTATCAATGCTCATGCAAGGACATTCTGTTTTACTTAAATCACTACGTACCGCCACTTATTTATATGCCGCTGCCGTGCAGGTTTTACACGGGCGCGTTGATTTGGCTGCCAAATCGCTGAAAGCAGCTTGGACTATTATGTCCAGCAATCCGATTGGCTTACTGGTTACATTAGTTCTTGCAGCAGCTACCGCATCCTACAAACTGACACAACGCACCAAAGCTTATTACGACCTAAATAAAGTCAATGAGAAAATTACAGAAAAATCAAATGATGAATATGCGCGTCAATCATCACTGATTGAACAGTTGACCACCAAAATACACAATAATAATCTTTCCAATTTTGAACGTAAAAAGGCAATTGTACAATTGCAGGCTATTATTCCGGATTATAATGCAGAGATTGATAAAGAGGGCAAAATCATCAATGAAAACACAGAGGCACTTGACCGATATAATGCCGTATTAGCAACCAATATCGAATTAAAAGAGGCTGCCGACGAACTGGATAAGCACCGGATCAACCTGATGCGCCTTCAAAAATCCCCGGCATTGAGTGACAATTCACCGATGGGGTCGATGGCTCGCGAGGATGTTCGCAACAAGATTTCCCAAGAAGAAGAGATTGTTGAATCTTTAACTGCACGTTATAAGAAACTGGTACAAGAAAAATGGAAAGCATTGAATCCGAACACTCCTAAAAACAATCCCACCGGAGGCAATGACGGTGGAAAATGTCCGATATGTGGAAACAAACCTTGTACCTGCGATAAAAACAACACTTCCAAAGACAAGTTCGCCCAAGCTGAAGCCGACTACTACCGACGTATCGCTGACATCAAACGGAAGTACCTCGCTGACGATAAGATGACCCAGGAAGAATACAACAAGCAGATGCGGGATGCAGAAATACAACTGCTCAACGATAAGCTGAAGGTCAAGGGGCTTGAGCCTTCAGAGATTCAACGTATCAATGACCAAATACTTGATGCGGAAATAAAGGCGCGTGATGAATTGCGCAGGCTTGATGAACAGTCTGCCAAGGATGAAGAGAAACGCCGTAAGGAGCAGGCAGAAGAGACGTTTTCCCGTTTGGACAAAGAGTACCAAATGCAGGTGGAAGCTGCCGCCATGTATCATTATGAAAACAGGACTTCCGAGGAGGAGTATTTCAATGAGCTGCGCAGACTGCAAGATGTATATTACCATAAGGTTCTCAATGACGCGGCAATCAGTGAGGAGAAGAAAAACCAGGTACGTGAACAGATGCGTAAACGTAATCTGAAGGATGCCCAAAAAGATGCTGAAGAAGAAAAACGGATTGAACGTGAGAAGTTTGACATACTGTCTGACCTGGCGAAAGGCTTCGGAGAGACCATGGCGCAATTCTTCACGGACTCCGAGGTGTCTCTCAAGGACTTCCTGAAGAATATTCTTACTATGTCGCTTGATGCGTTGGAACGTATGATGATTATGGCCGTTACCGAACGCACCATCAAGAATATAGGTTCACTCGGCTTCGTAGGTGTAGCTAAAGCTGCCGGAGAGATTGCTCTGATAACTGCCGCATTTGAGACAGCCAAAGGGCTTATCTCCAATTTCTACACCGGCGGCTTTACTCCGTCCGGTGACTGGAATCAGCCGCAAGGTATTGTACATTCCAATGAATTTGTCGCCAACCGTTTTGCTGTGGCCAACCCGAATCTGCGACCGATATTCGACGCCATTGACGTGGCACAGCGTAGCGGTAATGTTGGTAATCTGACAGCTGAAGACATAGCGGCTGTAGCAGGTTCCGGAAAGAGTACACGTACCGTACCAGCCAAGGCACCTGCTGCCAGCGCCACAACGACGACCAATGACCCGGCTATGGTGGCGATGCTGATAGAATGTACCCGCGTATTGCGGAAGCTTAAAAACAGGCTGGATGCCCCTTTGGTAGCGGAAACTTATGTTACCGGCAAACGGGGTATCAACCAGGCACAAAAAGAATATCAGAAGTTGAACAACAATAAATCACGCAACAAGCAATGACAGAATTATACATTGACGGGCAATTGGCCGCCCTTCCTGAAGGGTTCAACATTACGTTCACCTCCGAGAATCCGTATTTCACCCGCAGTTCCAATTACTCCTTGGACATAGAACTCCCCATGCCTGCCAATCATGCCATATTCAAGCACGTGAACAGACTGGATGTGACGAAAAAAAAGACTATCCTTCCGGCCACACTCATCGTTGACGCCAGATGCCTGCTTTACGGCAGTGCGGTTTTACTCTCAGTAGAAGATGCACTGGTTAAGGTACAGCTCGTATCGGGTAATGCGGAATTTAATCTGCTGACGAATGATGATCTGTATATTGACGAACTTGATTTAGGTACAATCAGTTGGCCGAACAACAATCAGAACCGTTTCCAGCCACCTGCCAATATGGTGAACTACTACGGTTCGGTGGACGACATTGAAGCTGTATGGTTGCCGGTGTTCTATCAGGAAGCCAAATGGGAGAATCTTCAGAACGATGCAATCTATGAGTTCGGCACGAACAATTTTACCCTTTGCCCCTATTATGGCCGTCGATGTGTACAACCATACCTTTTGACAGTCATCAAGAGAATAGTGGAGTATTTTGGCTATACGTTCGATACCTCCTTCTTTGATAACAATTTCTTGCGGAACGTTTATGTATGCAGCGCGGTAAGCAGCAACCGGGTGGCCGCCGCATTGCCGCACTGGACTGTTTCCGAATTCTTTGATGAACTGGAGAAATTCCTTTGTGCGGTTACGGTGGTCAACGAACGCACCAAAGTGGTGAGTCTCGTAGGGCTTAACGATTATTTTACAGAATCCGGAAAGGAGATAATTCCTGCATCTTCCCTGCTACGGGAGTTCACTGTGGATATTGAAGATGAAAAGAATGAGAAAGACTTGAGCACTGGCAATGTGGGCTACAATCTGCCTTCCCATACGGATGACGGCTATCTGCGAATTGAAAGGGACATCATAGAGGCTGCATACAAACAAGAATATGATTCTTACGATGCAATGCTGGCCGCATACAATGGAATGGGTGACAGTGACAAGAAAAGTACAATCTTTATTGTTGGCAAACGGTATTATATCAACTACAATGAAAATGATAAGAATACGCTGCGTGAAGTCAATTTGTATGCGGATTTAATCCGTGACCCGGAATCGTCCGATGTAGAGACCTCACTCGGAATCGTCCCGGCTAAAATTATTCAGTTCAATGTCGGCGTGTATGGCTCTGTAGCTGATTACGATTTGTCCCGTCCGTACACCTCCATGGTATTGAACATACCCGCGGTGGGCTACCAGGCTACTGTTGCCAAGCAGGAGCGCTTCAATGTCCAGGAAGCCATAAACGGTGACGTGGAGCTGAAGGAGAAGCAGGAAAAAAACGGGCACATGGAAGTGGCTGTCAAT
>ENA-OPRT01001057-OPRT01001057.1-human-gut-metagenome-genome-assembly--contig:-NODE-1057-length-11407-cov-9.555673_pt1 | contig 11407 bp, 9 predicted proteins | sample MGYA00241895_ERZ501884 | MGnify/ENA primary metagenome ERZ501884 (study PRJEB25962, sample SAMEA2042225) | human gut metagenome | biome: human gut; feature: human-associated habitat; material: faeces...
CCTGGCACGCAGAAATTATCTGAGTTACGATCCTGACATCTGGCCCTAAATTTTCAAACCCCATTACATAAGCATGATTCCAACCGTTTTCATTGCATTTTATATCTGTCATTTTTTTAGAATCGCAAGTAATGACCATTCCAATAGCATTCTGATAATCATATATTTTCCCGTTTTCTTCCAGCATGCCGTCTCCGGGATGTATCTCTATTCGTTTTTCGGTTTCATTCTGAAAGACAAAATCTCCGGGATAAAGTTTTCTTTCTGTGCTTCCTTTGCCGGGTACAGGGCTGATTACTTTCAGAGTATAGCATTTCCCAGAAGCAAAAGTGATGGAACTGCCCGAATAGTTTATCTTTGTATTCGTATTATTTCTGCCGTCGGCGGTCACATAGCTTCCGGTAATTCTGGCATTTTTTTGTGATGGGACAATGGCGCAGAATTTTACAGAATCGATCTGATATGGAGTAATGCCATTCAAGTTCACATTGATAGCTGCTGAGTCTGTTCCTAAAATTCTTGATTCTTTGTGGTAAACAAAACCTGCATTTTCGGGTGCAAAACAACCTATGTATGCTTGTGGTTGCAGCACAAGCAATGTAAATTGGTGTTTAAACTGCAGGTTCAGGATTATTCCGGAAGAATTGCCGGTAGTAGGTACGCCGGTAGCAATCAGCAGGTCGCTCACAGTATGCTTTTCTTTTGTGGATTGGTCTTTCGAAGGTTGCAGTTTTTCATTCCCGGTCAACGAAGCAATAGCTTCATCTGTATCCTTTGAAACATCTAGTGTGATATTCTTCCTATATGGATAGTATGCGATGTAACTCGCTCCATCATACCAATAGAGTGTCTTGCTGTTTTCAACCGGATTCCAACTATCATTTGACACGTTATAAACCAATGGGATATTGTTAATGTCATCCACTATTGTGCCATCTTTTATGGAGAATATACCAATAGAATCACCGTCTACAAATTCTGTTTTAAGATGTTCATCTGTCACAGAAGCACGTGTGGAAGGCTTTTCGGAACCGGGAATGTTTTCAAACCCGGTTGCTGTAGCTCGAACAGTGAGAGGAGTTCCATTGTAGCAGTCCGTTCTTTTTCCATTATTTGTTTCATTTTCGTCGGTGCATGCACTACAAATCAAGAGGATGCTCCAAAAGATTATGCCGGTGAAAGATTTCATTTTTCTTTGTTATTATCTTGTTTAAAATTAGCACCTTGGTACAAGGCTGATTTTTATTTGTCCCATTAATTCGTTATCTGTTTCTCTTCTGTTCCATTTACCGTTTCAGAATCCGTGCCTCCTTCCCATGATGTGATATCATTTTCTGACATCACGGAAATAGTTTTTCTTGAGATACCGATGGTATAACTTACAGAAGCTCCCGGATTCCAAGTGTCAGTAGAAGGTAAAGATTGATTTTCTATGCGGATAGCTTGAGTAATGGCATTATTATTTCCGTCTTTTGCCGCATATTGATAAGTGATGCTGAACTGACTTCCTTTTCCGGCAGGAAGCAGGAAAAAAGTAGCTAACAATTTCTTTTCTTCCGCAATAGTATTCGGTACAGGGAAATTGGTTATGTCAGCGGTAAAAGTTTCTTTCTTGTCAGGTGATGGGAATGCCCACAGCCAGCCTTTGTCGCTATCAGTCGTAGGAGTATGATAGGTCAGTGTTCCGCTTTTTATTCCCGTAATGGAGAAAAAGGTTACGGACTTTCCCTCCGTATTATCATTACTTTTTACGTAAACATTGATCTTGGTTAGTGTATGGCGCAGTTTAAAACTTACATTGCCATTGTTTTGATTCATTACTGGAGTTGCAGCGAGAAAATCTATCTGTTTGTTTTCGGCTGTGGGAACGGTATAACTTAACATCGGAAATCCATTTGAACTCTCTTTGTCTTGAACGAAAAAGTTGCTACCTGTTGTTTCATTTATATAAGGAGCATAAGCAAAGAAACTGATTTTATCTGTTGTTGAATTGTCCGGCCAGAACTTGACCGGACTATAAGACCATGTGCCGTCTGTTTGTTTACCAACAAGCTGGTTATACATGAAATTCGGTGTTGCGGCATCTTCATTGAAATTTCCGTGTGTGAAGTAGGCAAACACACCGATCGTTTCAAGATCACTTGTTGTGCTATACTCTTTAACAGATCTCATTACCGGAACGTTTCCTGAAAAGCTGATAGGGATATTTTCTTGGGGAAATTCGTTCGTACATTCTTCCTGGGTACAAGCTCCCAATAACAAAGTTGCAGCAAGGAAAATGCCATACAATTGTTTCACCCTTATGCTTTCTGTTTTTCGATTCATGCTTCTTTTTCTATTTTATTGTACGTCCGTGCTTTTTTGACCGTAGTGACAGGGAAGAAACATTCAACCCTGTCCGGTCTGTTTTCTTTCCATAGCCAGTATGTATCATGTTTTGGCTGCAAAAGGAAATTATTTCTCTACATTAATATCAGAGTCGCTATCATCAGTCCAACCTTCCATATTATCCTCCACCGTAATCTTAATGGCATTCATCTTGATAGTCAATACGTAGGTATGTTTCGTTCCTTTCTTGAACGTATTTTTCGGTAGTGAAACTTCTTTGTTTGTTATGGTACTTGTCAGATTACTTGTGTCGGTCACTTTGGTCACGATGTCATAATTGATTTTCAGTTTTAAGTCACCTGCGTTGGCGGTACCGTTTTTGTTATTTACCGGAATAAAGTAAAGAGCTTTTGTATCTGAGAATAACGCGGTTGCATTCTGGTCATCACTTACATTGATAGAACTTTTATTATATCCCCATTGGTCGGTGGTTGTTTTATTTAAAAAATCACTCAGGTCTTGTTCTGTTGAAAAATAAGATGCGTCAGGAGATATGGCTTCCCAAGTGTCGTTATCGAATTTATAAACAGCCTTGTTGTAAAGTGTTGTACTTCCTGGATCTAACTTTAATCCCGTTACAAAAATTTTGGTATCAGTACCTAAGTTCACATCTGGCTTCACCTTGATATTGGCTATTTGGGTAAGTACGTGACTAAACTTGAACTGAACCGTTCCCTTATTACTTTCACTAGTTTGGTCTTGTATGGCAGCATGGCAGTCTGTTACCAAATCTATCATATCTTTCCAGTTATTAGAAGTCTTTACCTCAAAGGTGATTGTCGGAGCGCCTTTGGCATTCTGTCCTGATAAGGTTATTTTTTGGTCTGTTCCAACTTCCGGTTTGGATTCATAAGGCGCATAAGCAAAGAATGTTATTTTCTTATCATCTATTGGCCAAAAACGTAAATTAGTATACCCCCAACTATCAGAAGTCCATGTAGCATGTTCATTGTACATGAAATTAGGTGTTGTGTTTCCTTTTTCACTATTCCATCCCGCACTGCTTGTCTGATAGGCAAAAATACCGAAACCGGCATTTGCTTTCAATGTGGACGTTGTAGTTTCCGTTCCTCTGGTCTGTACTTCCGTATATACGTCCAACCCGATTGTCCGGTTCGTATCCGGATTCATTTCTGTCATTTCATTCTGTGAGCAACCAGCTATAGTCAGTGTTGCCATCACCATCAATAAACTTTTCACTTCCATTTTCTACTTTTTTTTAAATTAATATTATAACTACCCATATCTGTCATATATCTATATCGCTGTTCACTTCATCGTCCCATTTATCTACATCGGCGTCAAATCCTGAGATACCTTCTGTTTTTACATTCGGCACGGTCTTTTCACATGCCATGTCAATAAAAACGCTCATAGTTCCGTCTTCTTCATCCAACCGTCTTATTGCCAAATCGTTAAAACTTTCTTCAAATATGGTCTTCCCGTCTACTAACTTTGCTTTCAGATGTAGGTTGTGTGGAATCTCTACATCGAAGCCGAACACACTAATAGTAGTGCTCAGCGTTCCTTCTGTTACCGAGCCGGAATCATAAACGGGATTGCTTAAGCGTAGCACTTGTGTTACTGTCTTTTCCGAATTTTGTCTCGAAACGAGAAATATGGATTCTGCAATGCCGTCTAGTGTGCAGGTGGCTTTTCGTATGTTGTTCATTCCTTTGATACGGATTTTAACCGTTATTTTTTGAGTCAGTTTTTTGGGGGTGAAGCGTAAGTGACAACTATTTTCGTTCCTGGTGAAATTTCGGTTACTTTGTTGGGTGATGGCTGATGAATAGTTTTCCGGCATATCAGAAGTCACTTCAAAGCCTTCGATATAATCAGCGGCAAGTTCGTCAGGACTTTCCATAATAATTCTTTCAGAGGATGATTCGTTCCTTATTTCCATCTTCTTTACATAGGCTTCTAGCGTCTGGTAGTTTTCTTCTCCTCTGAAACAGAGGTTACCAAAATCATCGAATGAACGGTTGAAAAGGACGACGTTGTAACATCCTTCTTTCAAGCATAGGGTCTTGTATGTACGGTCACCCATCAGTGCTACAAAAGGAGTGCTGCCATCGGTAGGGTAGAATATGGCGGTAGCACCATAATCCTGCTCTTTTTCATTCAGTCCTGACTGACTCCAATCGGCACTGATTGTTATTGTTGCTTCGGGCGAATAAGTCAGTTCGCGTCGGTTACAGGCAACCAACAAGAAAACAAAAAGGTAAAGGATATATAATGTCGGGGATATTCTCATTTTGCACCTCCTTTCTTTGCCTTGTGTTTGAGTAGCCACACCAGTGTATGGTAATTCCTAGAAACGGATGTATAACGATAAGTGGCTATATTTATGGTTTGAAGTACGTTCAATAGGGATATTTGCAATAATGGGCGACTAAATTCATATGAGAAAAGGATTCTTGTTTCTTTGTTTGGTAAAAGGCGGATGAGTTTTACTTTTTCCAGCTTATTAAGTAAATCTTTCCATTCTTCGTTTTGAAGGAGGAATTTGACCGGTTGCAGAACTTTGCTAGAAGAAAGGTCATGCAGTACGGCGATGGCTATTTGTGCACGTGTATATACGGATAACATGATAAACTTACTTTGTTAAGTCATTACTTACCAAGTAATAGCTTATATTTTTCTCACAGGGTGAGGAAAAGCGTTTTCTTATTCTGTATTTAATAAGAAAAAACATTTCGTCGGATAGAAAAAGATGTAAGAAATATGATTCCGTTTTTGAGATGTCAAAAATGGAAAGAGGTGTCGTGTAATTTTGTAAATTAGTTAAAGTACTGACAGATGCAATATTGTGCTTGTGCTTATGTGTTTTTTTATAATTGAATAAAATTTAGTGGATTAATACAGATTTATAAGCTTTTTCTTTGGATTTATGAGGAAATATTCCCTACTTTGTGAAAGTAACGCCCACGGCACCCAGTGCCACTTCCCATGCAAGGCATCCGTAAGCAAGGGTGCATCCCAGCCTATAATGGACGACACAATCAATCCCGTTACTGCCGCACCGCCAAAGATGTACTTCATCATCGTCACTACCCCGACCTCTTCCAGCAGTTTCTTGCTCACAATCAGGTAAACGGCAAAGACCAGCGAGCTCACCATGCAGAGCATGTTGCCCGTAAACGCATCGTGCGCCAGGTCATCACTGCCTTGCGTAAGGATGCACAACAACGCACCGCCAAAACCCAGCGCTATGCCGATTATCTTCATCAGCGTAGCCTTTTCGTGCAGGAAAAAGACAGATATCAGAAAGACCCAAATGGGCTGCATGGAGTTGAAGATGGCACTGGAAACCGGAGTCGTCTTACTGATGCCCAGCAGATAGCAGAACATGAACCCGTAGAGTCCGAAAGCTCCCAGACAGAACAGCCCTATCCGCTGCCGCCTTGTGACCGGTGCCTCCTTTACAAACCAGCTTGTTATCCAAAATGCCACGGCAGCAAAGACACAACGCACCGTGACACCTGTCAATGCACCCAGCCACAAAGGGAGCAGAAATTTCAATCCATTCATATTCAACCCCGCCATGACGCGCGATGCAACCATACTGAGATTGGCTTCCAGTTTCTTATCTTTCATCAGCTTCGTATTTTTCCCCTCAAACAATTCATTACTTTGAAATGTTTTAAGGAAAAAGGAGATAACGTTATGGCAAAAGTTAAAGAAGAGCAATCGTCCCAGCAAACAAAGCAAGTCCTCGCATTCTCCACCCGGCTACGCCATGACCTTAAGAAAGCCTGCCGGCAACTGGATGAGGGAGAAGGACAAGAGGATGTCACAATCAGTAAGGAGGTGGAAGCATGGCTAAACAAATAATCTGGTCGCCACTTGCCAAAGAAGCTCTGAAGGACCTGCTGATTTCCTCGCAAGAAAGAGATGGCAACAAACGGTGTGGCGGGGCTCTGTACACCTTGTTCCAAAATGCATTGTACCGTGTCACGCTGAATCCGTTTATCGGACAGCCCACCGAAGCAGAGAACATACGGTACATCATTCCGCATCCCGACTATACGCTTCTTTACCGGCACAGTCTCCGGAAGATTGAAGTGCTTGTGCTATGGAACAACCATCATAAGTTGGGCAGCATGATAAACATCATCCGGGAAGAACCCGATACAGAATAAAGCAGCCAATCTTGTCAAGAGCAGATTTATGGAAGATTAACGGAACAGACGCATGATCGTCCGTTCATATAGCCGGAACAAACCATGTATCCGTCCCGAACATATCATCCGTTTATCCTCGACACACCATCTGTCAGCGCTGAACATATCATCCGAAAGCTCGGAGCTTTTCATCCGAAACATCCGGACTTTTCGTCAAAAACATCCGAGCTTTTCGTCAAAACCGCCGGGATTTTCCAAGCAAATGCCCACCATTCCGCTTGCTGAAGTGGAGGATTAAATCTGCAAAGCACTGGTTTAGGAGAGTAGACCCTAAGGTTTGGCAAATGAAGTGACGGAAGAACACAACAAAAAAGGAGAAGCGATGCCTCTCCTTTTATGCTAATTTAAAATTGAATCTGAACTAAGATTGCAGTTACAAAGATACAACATCCGAAAGGCAATGTCAAGTAATCCGGTGTTTTTCTTTACTGACGTCCCATTCTTTATACATGCATCAGATATTGCTTGAAGTCCGCAAAGTCCTTCGACATTGGCAGGCTCTTCTTCTCGCCGCGCAACAAGTTGGTTATATTTTTCAAGACTTCAATCTGCTCAGTTTTTTAACAGCCGAAGAAAATATTATAAGCGGTGCCTTCTTTGCCAATCGTTTTACGCACAAAGAGATGACGGACGAAGCAGTAAAGCTCATGGATATCATGGGCCTTACCAATCTCCGCCACAAAAAGCCGACCCAATTGAGTAAAGGTGAGCAACAACGCGTGGCTATCGCCCGTGCGCTTATAAAAAAACCTTCCCTACTGTTAGCCGATGAACCGACAGCCAGTCTTGATGCTGCCAACAGTGCCATCGTTATTGACTTACTGCGCAACTACAGCACGGAAGCTAATGCCACTTTACTGATTGCCAGTCATGAAACGACTATTATTTCTCAGTTCACTAATCAATTACATTTTACAAAGCGAGGTTCTCATGATTCGTAAAATAGCCTGGCAGCAACTCTGGTCCAAACCTCTAACCACGTCGCTCCTGCTTCTTGTCATGGCCTTGGCAGTTGCATTAAGTGTATTGGTAGTTTCTTTGGGTAGCGGATTGCAGCGTGGACTCATCGCCGCGACCGAACCATTTACCCTACTCGTAGGCTCTCCCGGAAGCAGCCAACAATTTGTACTTAACACAGTCTTTCTCCAAGACAAACCACTGGCCAACATCAGTTACCAAGAGGTTACTCAATTACGTGCCAATTCAAAATTAGTAAAACAAGCCATACCTTTAGCTTTTGGCGATAGTGTAAAAGGATATCGTCTGGTTGGTACCGAACCTGAAATTTTTACCGTACGAGCAGATAACACTAAACCGGAATGGTTGCGCCTCTCATCGGGCCGCCCGCTCCAAACCCCTTTTGAAGCAGTTATCGGCCAAGATGTGGCAAAACAATTAGGTCTCAACCTCGGTGATACCTTCAAATCTACACATGGCACCTTAGCCAAAGGTAAAGAACATCCGGAGGAATCGTTTACGGTCGTCGGTATATTAGCCGATACCGGCGGCCCTTATAATCAAGCGATTCTGACTCCCATCGAAAGTATTTGGCAACTCCATGCACACGGTAAAGACCTTTCTGAGAAAGGCGATGTTACCGCTATCATGGTAGAACCGGTAGGATTCGGACAAGCCTACACCTTAGCCGCCCAATTTGTCAAACGTAAAGATGCCCAACTCGTATTCCCCGCCCAAGTCATTACCCAACTTTTCAACCTCATGGGGCGCGGTGAAAAAGTTTGGCAGCCTATCGGTTACTTATTAATCGGACTTGCCATGGCCGTTGTTTTGGTAACTGCCTATTTGGCAACGGTGAATCGACTCCGCGATTACGCCATCTTAAAAGCGCTCGGCACAACACAAAAACAGCTGTACAGTATTTTGATTCAGCAAACGTCCTACGTTATAGGCCTGGGCGCACTCTTTGGCTGGCTCATGGGCTTCGGTGCTTACATCGGCCTCGCCCATGCATTAAATACCAGTTCAGCAGTCATTATGCCGCTGGCTATCTCCTCAGCGTCTGTGCAACTCACCCTCCTTTGCATAGTCGTAGGCCTTGCGGTCAGCCTCTTACCGGTGTACGCATTCCACCGGAAGGCAAAACAATTACACGATGTAATGAATTAACACACGTTTTACACAATCTCACCTACGCAGAAAGGGATATATCACGAGAACCGGCCGTTCGTCGTTGATATATCCCTTTTGTATTACAAAAAATTTTCAGCAAAAAAGGGCGTTACTTTAGCGCCCTTTTGTATGCATAAGATCTTATTTATTTTCTAAAAGCTTATTTTTCTGCATGTATTAAACTTTTATTTTACTACTACAAAAGCACCGCTGCTTACGAGTTCAGCCAAAGCCGGTAAAACTAAGGCTTCATACGTTTCCGGTTCCTGAGTCATCGTAAATACAACCTGACGATTATTGCGCACCAGACCTTCAAATAAACGCAATAAACCGCGTTGCACTGTTTCGTCCGCTTCACGCACTACATAGTCAAATTCGCTGACTAAGAGCATATCGATACGCACAAATTCTTCCATAAAATCAGCTACATAGCCATAAGTTACACTATCGATATAGGCCTCAGCCAAGCCCTGACCGGTAAACTCTTTAATTACCAAATTAGGAGTGATGTCCAACGATTCACGTTTTACGATCTCCCCTACATTTTCCATCTTCTCGACAGTGCCTACTACAACGAGCGGGTTGTGTTCTTCCGCACCTAATGCCGTAGCTACCGTGTCAAAGGTATGACGGGCATCAGCCTTAACGATAGTATCGGTTTTCTTTAAAATATCAGTATGTATTGTTTCTTTCATTCTATATCTCCTTGCATATTCTATCATAAATTATATAGTTATCTTTATTGTGAATTATTATCACTACTGTATATTATAACAGAAAATTCCGTTTCTTTATAACAATAAAAAATGAGTCTGTCTCATAATTGAAAAAAACATTCAAAATAATAACACTCACACTTATCTGAACACAGAAAAATCGGCAACCGAAAACTATTCGGTTGCCGATAGTCCTTATACCTATCCATTACATTGTCTAGGAAAATTAGAAGTAGGAATAACAATCTGCTTATCTAATAACATACCGATGAGCAAATATGTTCGGACTCTCCCCAGTCCTTAACTGACACTACTTAATTTTTGCTGCTAAAGCCGCTGCTTCAGTACGTTTACGAATTGCGTCAATTAAAGGCTTAACTTCCAAAAATTCTGCATCCGTTAAACGGAATGTACGACCCTTGCGGTCGAATAATGATTTTTTGCGACCTGCGCCAGCGCGTTTGCCGCCCCACTTGTTACTTTTCATCATAACGATCCTCCCTTGAGAAATGCGTAACACTGCCATGCAAAAAAATAACTATTCTTCTCTGTTTCTAGTATATACTATTCAAGCGACAAAATTCAATATTTTATTTCATGTATACCTTAAACTTTTTCAAATTGTTTATATCTTTCAAAGGTATAAATCAAATTTCTTGTTTATACGGCGTATTTTATCAAAATAAGCCGAATGGAGTATCCAAAAAATAAATTATTTTTAATTATGTCCGAATTCCAAAGTATTATAATTTTATTTTATAAAAATTTAATACCTTAAAATCGAAGGTATTACTATAAAAATTATAACATCATTTTTTTAGTATCGCCTGATTTAAATCTTTTTTATAGTATCACTCGCCAAAATTAATTTTATATTAAACTTCGACACAATCGATTTTTATGTTACCGCTCAGCGAGCATTAACCACCGTTCTGTTTTAGCATCCAATTTGGCAGCTACATCAGCTCGTTCCGCCATCGTCTTTGACATGGCTTCGTAATCGCCGCCCGCCTGATTAAGCATAGCGTCATAAGCTTTTAATAAGCCTTCCAGCTCCGAAATATCAAGCTCCAATTGAGCAAGCTCCGCCTGTTCCGCCTTTGTAAGCGGTTTAGATGCGGTCGGAGCCCCTTCTGCTTCAATATGAGTATCATTAGTCGTCTTAGAGCTCTGAACGCCCTCAGAGGCAATTTTCGCCGTTTCTTTTGACGATTCAGGCTGCGCGTCGGTTGCTTGATGACCGACTGCACCGCTATTTAATTTACCGCCGGCCAACACACCGATGCCATTTTGTGCTTCCGTTTCATCCAACATATCGCGATATTCCGAATAAGCGCCATGGACGATTTCAATTTGCCCGTTCCCCTTAAACACGAATAATTTATCCACAACGCGGTCCAAGAAGTAACGATCATGGCAAACCGTAATGACAATGCCGCTGAAGGAATCTAAAAAGTCTTCCAGGACTTCCAAGGTAGGAATATCCAAATCATTGGTCGGTTCGTCTAATAAGAGCACATTAGGGGCACTCATGAGGAGTTTTAACAAATAGAGGCGTCGTTTTTCACCGCCCGATAATTTGCGAATCGGCACGCCGTGTAATTCCGGCGTAAAGAGGAAACGTTCCAAAATCTGGCCGGCACTCAATGTGCTGCCATCGGCCAACACCATGTAGCGATGGTCTTCACGAATGTAGTCCAATACCCGTTGGTCCTCATCAAATACGGGTAATTCTTGCGTAAAATGCGCTATCCGGACCGTTTCACCGCGTCCGAGGGTTCCTGCATCCGGTTCAAACTGTCCGTCCAATAAGCCCATAAATGTGGATTTGCCGATACCGTTCGGTCCCACGATACCGATGCGGTCATGTCGCACCACATGGTAGGTGAAATCTTTAACAATCGGAATATCGCCGCGACTGAATGTCAGATGCTCTATGTCAAAAATCGTCTTGCCCAAACGACTCTTAAGGGCAATCGGATCTAA
>ENA-OPRT01001058-OPRT01001058.1-human-gut-metagenome-genome-assembly--contig:-NODE-1058-length-11404-cov-13.961318_pt1 | contig 11404 bp, 8 predicted proteins | sample MGYA00241895_ERZ501884 | MGnify/ENA primary metagenome ERZ501884 (study PRJEB25962, sample SAMEA2042225) | human gut metagenome | biome: human gut; feature: human-associated habitat; material: faeces...
CCCGAACGATACAAGGCTTCGGCTTTTATCAGATAAAGTTCAGAAACACGGCTGAAGATGACAGGCATGTCATTGGCATCATTCAGCAGCTTCTTTACCGATTTCAGGTTGTAGGCTACCGCAGAACTGCGGCTGTCCATCAGGCTGTCTACTTTAGAGAAGATGGCATCGGCGCGAGGATCATCCCCCACCAGTTCCACATACTCATTGGTGGGCCCCCAGTAACCTTGTTTTTTCGTGGGGCTGTTACCGTAACATTGCTGACGGGTTGAAGTGTTGGTGGCATCTTTTTGGTCGAATACACGAGCGAATAGAATCTCTTTGGTTGTTGAAAACTTATCAAAAACGTCACCATAGTTTGCTTCCGGCAATGGAGAATTTGTATCAATTGCATCATTAACTGCTGCTACCGCTTCTGTGTATTTTCCTGCATACAGCAATACTCTTGCCTTTAATGCCTTGGCTGCTTCTTTAGAAGCTTGTGAAAGCTTTTTCCAATCAGGAGCTTTTTCAATAGCTATTTCCAGTTGATCCAGAATATATTGATAAGAATCGGCTACGGAGCTACGTGCCTTTAGAGCATTGGATACGGATGGAGCTTCATTACGCATGACAACCCCGTATTCACTATTCATATCCCAAAATTCGCAGTAACGAACCAAGATATTGAAGTAGGCCAAAGCGCGTAAATAGGCTATTTCACCTAACACTTCGGCTCTACGGTTTCCGGAGAACTCTCCGTCACTCATGCGGTTACAGGCTGTTTCCAGGAAGTTGGCGTTTTTGATTACAGCGTAATCTGCATCCCATTCCGTTGCATCACTGAATGATAGGGTAGGCAACATTCGTTCGGAGTAGTAAACGGCATTACCGGCGCTGACAATTTCTTGACGCCACATGGTCCCGGCTTTGAAGGAACCACTTACTGTAGGAAATATGACATTGAATCCATTTCCGGGCAAGGAGTAATAGATTCCGTTTAAGGCTAACTCTACAGCAGCGGGTGTTGTGATGGCACCGTCTAAATCTGCTTCGAATTCGGGCTTTTGGTCCAAGACATCTACCAACTGGCACGAGGAAACGCCCATTGTAAGTAAAGCTAAGAATATATATTTTTTCATTCGATTATACATTTAAATGATTATAAGTTAATTTTTAAACCAGCCGAGAAAGAGCGGAAACCCGGATAAGTGGAGGTTTCATAGTTACCGCCATAGTTGCTGTTACTGTTTACGGTAGCAGGGTCTGTTCCCGGATAAGAGGTGAGCGTGAACAAATTGGTAGCCGAGACAAATAGTTGTCCTTTAATTACTTTGTTTAAAGGTAAATTATAAGTCAGACGCACTTCCTGCAAACGGAAGAAGGAGGCATTAAACAATTCATGATCGGTTAGTCTAGGTACACCGTCACCTATATACAAGGCCGGGTATTTGGCATCTTTGTTGGTGTCAGACCATCTGTCATTCAATCCATAGTCAATCAAACCGGTTAATTGTCCGGGTAGATTCTGCAATGTTTTGTTATAAATCTTCAAACCACCGATCTGATATCCGAAGTTGGCGAACAGGCTGAATTGTTTATAAGATAAATTGGCAGTCAGACCGCCGAACAGATCCGGATCCGGATTACCGATAATAACACGGTCATTGTAGTTGATGATTCCATCTCCATTTAAATCCTTAATTTCCAAATGTCCCGGTTTTAATGAGTTACCATCGTAATAACTTTGTCCCTTTGATTTAGCATAGGCATTCAATTCATCTATTCTGGCTTGATCTTGTATGATCCCGGCATATTCATAACCATGGAAAGCTCCCATTGGATAGCCTACAGCCAATACTTGGTCGGCATAGCTGCCTTGAACTACTACATTCATAGCTGATTGTGCTCTACCTTCTTCAACCAGTTTGGTGACTTTATTCTTGTTATGTGACATATTCAAGGTCAGGTCCAAGTTCCAGTCTTTAGTAGATAATACACGGCCTACCAGGTTTATTTCAATACCGCGGTTGGTCAATGCTCCGATATTACGGTTCATCTGCATAGAGCCACCGGTTGCACTGGGCGGGAAATCAAATGACCAGATCAAGTCTTTGGTATCTTTGATATAGCCGGAGATAGAACCGGTCAGTCGGTAATCGAACAATGCGAAATCAAGACCTAAATCATATTGGGTCGATTTTTCCCAACGGATGTCGCGGTTACCCACTTGTTTATGTATAATGGCTGACAGGTTATTATAACTGGTTGCTTCGTATAAATCACGATTAGAGAAGCTGGTTAAGTTTTGGGTACCGGTAGTACCTACGCTGGCACGTAATTTCAAATCATTAATGAATGTCAGGTTTTTCATGAATTTTTCCTGAGAGATACGCCATGCAATGGCTCCTGAAGGGAAGAAACCATAACGGTTGTTCGAACCAAACATGGATGAACCATCATAACGCCCTGTAAAAGTGAACAGGTAGCGCTCCATTAATTTATAATTGATACGGGCAAATGAAGAGAACAGACCACTTGCATTATATCCGTTACCCCAAGATGAGATGCTTGCGGCACTTCCTAAATTGGTGTAAATATCATTATCCGGATAAGTCTGGCTATTCATTCTTGTACTACGGCTTATACCACGTTCAAAGGAGATACCGGCTACGGCATCCAAAACATGATTCTTGTTGAACTCATAGTTATAATTCAATGTATTGTCGAATACGGTTTTTGAATATTTATAATGATATTCTGACCCACTGGCTTCATTTCTAGTACTTAGAAAACTTGGACTGAATGAATTGTTTTCAGTAAATTGTAAATTACCCGATAAACTGGAACGAAACCGGAATCCTTTCCAAATATCAACTTCTCCGTATACGGTTCCCATGATGCGGTAAATATTATCATGATTTTTCTTATAGGTGTTGGCTACCGGGTTGGCTTGACCTGTGGACATATCAAATTCACCGTTATCATTATATATAGGAAGGTCAGGACGGAATCCTTGCGCACTAAATAGTGATGTGTTCGCATTATTTTGGTCTGTATAACTCATATTGGCATTAATACCAAAACGAAGGATAGGCAGCACGTTCATTTCTGTAGACACACGTGCGTTATATCGGCTTAAGTCACCTCCTTTGACCATACCTTGCTGATCGAATACTGATAATGAAATAAGGTATTTAGATACTTTACTGCCTCCGCTTACAGTCAAGTCGGCATTATGGCGGATAGCAGTTTGTTTCACTTCATCAAACCAATTGGTGTTGGCACTGCCTAATGCAGTGGAATTAGGTTCAAGAATTTCCAATGCATATTGGTTGGACGGATCATATACCAAGGTTTCTTTGGCAAAGCGGCGTACTGTTTCCCGCCATTCATCACCATATAAAATACGGAAGTTCTTAATTTGAACATCAGTGGTAACATTGTAGTTGAAGCTGACGGTAGGTTTGGAACCTTCCACTCCTTTTTTAGTGGTAACGATAACTACACCATTTGCGGCGCGAGAACCATAGATAGCAGCCGCAGAAGCGTCTTTCAGTACGTCCATAGACTGGATATCATTGGGCGAAATTGCATCCAGCATACTGGGATCTTCTACAGGAACTCCGTCGATCACATACAAGGGTTCATTGGAACCGGTCAATGACGTGGCACCCCGCACACGTACACGGACAGTTTCACCCGGAACACCTGTATTTTGGGATACCTGTACACCGGCAGCCAAGTTTTGAAGCATGGAGGTTACATTAGGAGTGTTTAATTGGCTCAATTGTTTTAAACCTACTGAAGCAACAGAACCGGTCAAGTCCTTAATGGAGGAAGTACCATAACCTACTACGACAACCTCGTCCAGATTAGTTACTTCACTTTCCATTTTTACATTGAAGACATGTCTGTTACCAATTTTCTCCTTAACCGTCTGCATACCGATAAAGCTGATCATTAGTTCGTCATTTTTAGTATTTTCGGGATAAGACAACATGAACTGCCCATCCATATTGGCTACAGTACCGAAAGTTGTACCTTGGATGACAATAGAAGCTCCAATGACCGGTTCACCCGTATCATCTTTGATAACTCCGGTAATCGTTCTGCGTTTGGCATTTCTGTCAATCGGTAATATTAACACATAATTGTTTTCCACTAACTCATAACGCATACCTGCCTGGCTACAAATCACTGAAAGTGCTTGCTCTAAAGGTTCTTTGTTTAATGTTAGTTTCAAAGGTACATTGTTCAAAGTTGCATCTTCGTACATGATATTAATTCCGGTTTGCTTTTTGACCATGTTAAGGGCCTCTTTCACACTGATGTTTTCACTTTTGATAGTGACTGTCTTATCAGCTGATACATTTGCAAACACAGCGTTGAATGTGCAGAATATGCACATTAGCATTACTAAAAACCTCATTTTTGGAGGTTTAGCTACTAAACTCTTCCAAAGCTCGTTTCTTTTCATAAAACTCAAATAACTTATTTAATAATTTAGAATATTCCTGTTATACAGGGCTTGATTATTGTTTTTTTACTAATATGGTTTCTCCCTTTTTCTCAAACTTGACATCGGATACACGATGAATGATGTCTAGTGCAAAGTCCAAAGGCTTGTTGCGGAAAATAACTCCGGTGAATTTCATGGTTTCTAATTCCTTGGATGCTATTTGAATATCTACATTATAGCATCGGGACAGACGGGCTATCAGCAAGGGAAATGGCATTGCGTCAAATTCCATAGCGCCCTCAGTCCATGAAATATAGAATTCAGGATCTACTTTGTAAACTTTTGATTGTGCAGAAGAGTAATGTTCGCCTGGTAGTAGATAATATTCACCTGATGGAGCATTTACCTTTAATTTTCCTTCAATCAAGGTTACTGATAATTCTTCATCGGTGGCTTTGTCTTTACGCAAAACGGTTGGGTACAGAGCTACGGTTCCCGCTGCGTGAAGCCACCGATTGTTATTGGTGACGTTAGCCGCCCGGCACCGATTACCGTGGAGTGGGCAAAATATGCGCAATCCCTGACTGATAAACCGGTGAAAGGGATGTTGACTGGCCCGGTGACTATTCTCTGCTGGTCGTTCCCGCGTGAAGATGTCAGCCGTGAAACCATCGCCAAACAGATTGCGCTGGCGCTGCGTGATGAGGTGGCCGATCTGGAAGCGGCAGGGATTGGTATCATCCAGATTGACGAACCGGCGCTGCGCGAAGGTTTACCACTGCGTCGCAGCGACTGGGATGCCTATCTCCAGTGGGGCGTGGAGGCTTTCCGTATCAACGCCGCCGTGGCGAAAGATGACACACAAATCCACACTCACATGTGTTACTGCGAGTTCAACGACATTATGGATTCGATTGCGGCGTTGGACGCAGACGTCATCACCATCGAAACCTCGCGTTCCGACATGGAGTTGCTGGAGTCGTTTGAAGAGTTTGATTATCCAAATGAAATCGGTCCTGGCGTCTATGACATTCACTCGCCAAACGTACCGAGCGTGGAATGGATTGATGTCTATGGTAACTATGTTAATATCTGTACGTGCTTTGTAAGTCGCTGTATAGTTGGTTTGCATGCCGAATAATGAATAGGGCTCTATAACGAAAGGACTTCCAAAAGTTTCAAATAAGGCGTATGAATGTCGGTTATCGGTTGTTTGGGAGATTATCTCCCCATTTAAGAGAAAGATTAATTGAGTGCAAGGTGCACCTTGTTCCACAATGATATCATCGGCGTTGTATTTACGAAAATGTAGCTTTACCTTGCCTATGATATTGGTGAAGTCATTTTTACATAATCCCTGGAAGAGAGGGAGTTGTAAAAGTGTATCATACATTGTAATTTCCATAAGTTCTGTTGTTCGTTAAGTTATAGTTTAACATACAAAGGTAACGATAAAACGAGATTTATTATTTATAGGTGGAAGAACTTTTATTTTTTTTATTGTTTCTTACCGTCTCCTAATGTTTAAAAGCAGAATACTTGCGGACTGTATAAAAAATAAATATATTTGCATTCAAAAAAAGGAGGAGTTTATGTTTGGATCATTTGATTTTCAAGAATTTTTAAGTGCGTTTATTGTGCTTTTTGCTGTCATTGATATTATCGGATCTATTCCTATTATATTGAATCTTAAGCAGAAAGGGAGAAATGTCAATGCTAATAAAGCTACCGGCATTTCTTTTGCTTTATTGATAGGTTTCTTTTATGCAGGGGATATGATGCTGAAGTTATTTCAAGTTGATATTGCTTCGTTTGCCGTGGCGGGTGCTTTTGTTATTTTTCTCATGTCTTTGGAAATGATTCTGGATATCGAGATATTCAAGAATCAAGGTCCTATCAAGGAAGCGACTTTAGTCCCCTTGGTTTTTCCGTTATTGGCTGGTGCGGGAGCGTTTACTACGTTGCTTTCCCTACGTTCGGAGTATGCTCCTGTCAACATTGTCATAGCCTTGATATTGAATATGGTTTGGGTTTATGTGGTGCTGAAGTTGACAGATCGCATCGAACGTTTCTTGGGTAAAGGTGGAATTTATGTTATTCGTAAGTTTTTTGGAATCATTTTGTTGGCAATATCAGCGCGTTTATTTACTGCTAATCTGACTTTATTGATAGAGCAGTTTCAGAAAGCTCAGTAATATGCTGTTTTTTTGCAGATAATAATGTCGGAACTCACCATAGATATTTTATTGGAAACCAACTGCTTTGTGTTGAATGGATATTAATCTGTGGTGAGTTCCGGTATCATTCCATTTGAATGGTAGCTGTTTGATATTTTGATACGCTCCTTTGGTGTCTATTTCTCGTTGATGATGAATTTCTTCATTCCGTCTGTAAAATAAGTTTCATATTTATCTCCTTCGCCTGAGCAAATAAAATAAGCATCCAGTTCAGGATGTGCTTCACAAAATGCTTTGGCTGAGTCCAGTCCCATCACCATGAAAGCAGTGGCGTATGCATCGGCACTGGCGCAATCTTTTGCAATGACAGTGGAGGACAGGATACTATGTTGTACTGGATATCCGGTGCGTGGGTCTATGGTATGTGCATATTTCTTTCCACCTTTGTAATAGAAATTACGATAATTCCCTGATGTTGCCATGCCTACGTCACTAATGGCAAGCACAGTCTGTAATTCCTGGTTTACTGACAAGGAGTCATCTACAGGTTTGTTTATGCCGATACGCCAAGCGTTCATTTTGGAATTTTTGCCTCTTACCACTACTTCACCGCCTATATCTACCATATAGTTTTTTATCCCTTTACGTTCCAATAGCCTTGCTACTGCATCTACTCCGAATCCCTTGGCTATAGCGCTGCAATCCAGCATTATACGAGGGTCTTTTTTCATAATCCGGTTGTTCTGTAAATCTATTTTTTGATATCCTATCATTTGGCGTAAGCTGTCCACTATCAGTGAATCCACTCCTGTAGATTTTTTGAATCCGAATCCCCATGCATTTACCAAAGGTGCGACGGTGATATCAAAGGCTCCATGGGTTTCATCGGATATTTTCTTTGAGAGATGGAATACATGTACGAAAAAACTGTCAACTTCCGTCTTTTCATTGTGGTTTACGCGGGTGATTACGGAATTCGGATTGAAAGGAGAGAGGGAGTTGTCCACTTTCTTCAGTTCAGTTTCTATTTCTTCTTTCAGATTATCTTCGGACTGGTAGGTGATTTTGTATACTGTACCGAATACAAAGCCTTCATCCGTACGGAAAGGGGCTTGCTTTTTTAGAATAATAATTGTTCCTATTATCAGAATTGCTAGAAACGGCAATTGCCATGCTAATTTTTTTTTATTCATACCTGTATTTTAGTTAAGAAAGAAATAAATGTTCTATTAAAATTTTAACGCCGATAATAATCAAAACCAAACCTCCCCATAATTCCATGCGCAGGTTGAAACGCTTGCCGCAAAATACACCTATCAGACTTCCTAATGTTGAGATAACAAAAGAGGTAAAGCCGATGATGACAATAGGAGAAAGAATAGAAGTGAAAGAGTTTATTCCTACAAAAGCAAATGATATACCGATGGCCAAAGCATCAATGCTGGTTGCTATAGCCAGCGTAACAACCACTTTTAATTTAGTGGGGTCGAAGCAGCGTTTGTCTTCATTGCTGAAGCTCTCTTTTATCATACGCCCTCCCAAAAAGGCCAATAACCCAAAAGCGATCCAATGGTCATAATTCTCTATCAGGTGACTGAATCGGCTGGCGGCAAACCAGCCGATAAGCGGCATGACAGCCTGGAAAAGGCCGAAGAAGAATGCCATAATAAAAAAAGTGCGCCAGCAAATGCGACGCATGATAATTCCGCTTGTTATGGAAACTGTGAAACAGTCCATAGCAAGACTGATGGCAAGGAGCCATATTTCTAAAGTTGTCATTGGTTAAAATGGTAATTTGTATATTAAACTGTATGTTACTCCTAAGTTAGTCGAGTTGTTTTTTCCAAAACCGGGAATATACCAAGGTTCGGTGTGTTCCGCCTTTTTTATGTTCATGCGTATACGGTAACGTAGTGACCATCCCATGTAGAAATTCTTGTACACATTTACCTTTATTCCAGCCAGCAGTTCTGCCCAGGTTACTGTGGTCTTAATTCCGTCATAACTGAAAGGAATTTCAGGAAATCCCCATGTAGGATCCTTCATTGTCGGAGCATCTACATCGTATGAAAAAGAGGTGAATCCGTAACGTATGCCTCCATATAGAAAACCAGGCAGATAGGGCTTCTTGAAAAAGAAGTTGTAGTTCATGCCTATGCGGAAATAAGGAGCTGAGGCTTTATAATGTATATTGGTACCGTCATCAGTAGTGTCGGTGGTTCCATATCCAATTTCAGCTACGGGGACATAACGGTTTTTCAAATTGACCTCCACGCTGATTTCTGTACTTGTAATGTCACCTCCAAAAATTTTGCTTCCCAGGCCAAATATATCTACACCGATAGTAGTTCCCTGATAGAAGGGTACCTTTTCTTCCTCTATGGTTGTTTTTTTTTCTTGTGCCGCCAGTGTGGGGCTGTACAACAGCATACTACTCAGTAGCGTTAACAACGTAATATATGTTGAAATTCTTTTTTTCTTCATTATTGATGTCCGAATTTACAATCTCGATAGATTTTAGGTTATAGGTGGTGTATTTAATGTCTTCCACTTTATAAAACATCATGGTGCCACATTCTATATTCTGCAAGTAGGGGATATTTTGGTGAATGAGTGTGATAGTGTCACGCATCTTTTCCGTATAATGCAATACGTAGGTAGTTTTTGATGTATAACTCAAAGGCAGGCTCATACTGCTTTCCGCTTTATTGAATATCGTGTCATTCATCAATGAGTCTTTTACTACGGTTTCCTTAATAGTTCCATCTTCCAGTGTGTCACGTACAATCACATCGGTAGTGATAAATCCAGTGACGTCAAAAGCCGGACTGAATTTTACAGCTTGGTGTGTCTCTGCATCCAGAAAGTCGAAATGGGCAAAGGAATTGGTGGTAAGCGGACAATCGCTTTCCCCACAGCTTTGCATCAAGGTGCTAACGGTAATCAGGAGCAATAAGATAATGGCTGGTAGTTTCTTCATTTTAAAACTCTTTCTCTATTTTATAATTATTGCGTTCAGGAGCATTCCGGGCTATCAATTCTCCTATGAATCCAGCCAGAAACAGTTGGGTTCCCAAAATCATCAAAGTTAGGGCCAGATAGAAGTAAGGAGAATCAGTAATTAATATATAAGGTAAACCATGTGACAAGGCATATAGTTTGTTCGCTCCGATGATAATGACGGAAATGAAACCAAGAATAAACATCAATGATCCCATAAACCCGAAGAAGTGCATCGGCTTGATACCGAATTTGGATAAAAACCACAGAGTAATGAGGTCTAGATAACCATTGAAGAAACGGTTTAATCCGCCGAATTTTGTTTTACCGAATTTTCGTGCCTGATGGTGTACTACCTTCTCGGCTATCTTAGGAAAACCTGCATTCTTTGCCAGATAGGGGATATAGCGGTGCATTTCACCGTATACTTCGATGTTCTTTACGACATCACGACGATAAGCTTTTAGTCCGCAATTGAAGTCGTGCAGGTTCTTGATGCCTGAAACGGCACGTGCTGTGGCGTTGAATAGTTTGGTCGGAATGGTTTTTGATAACGGGTCGTAGCGTTTTTGCTTGTATCCCGATACTAAGTCGTAGCCATCTTCTGTAATCATTCTGTATAATTCCGGTATTTCGTCCGGGCTGTCCTGCAAGTCGGCATCCATTGTAATCACCACATCACCTTGCGCCTTTTCAAAACCACAATACAAGGCAGGGGACTTGCCGTAGTTCCGGCGGAATTTGATACCTTTTACGTTGTCCGACTCCGAGCGTAGTTTCTCTATCACTTGCCAGGAGTGGTCGGTGCTGCCGTCATTGACAAAAATTACTTCATAGCTGAAGTGGTTGGCATCCATTACACGTTGAATCCATGCGAATAGTTCCGGCAAAGATTCTTCTTCGTTATACAAAGGAATAACTACAGATATATCCATCTTTTATTCATTTTTCTTTTTACGCATCACGATCAATGCCGTAGGGATAGCCATTAGCATCCCGTAAAACATATTTTGTGATATCAGTTGAAATGTCATTTCCAGCGGGGTAAGTCCCGACAGTAAATCTATCGCTTCTTCGAATTGGTTCAGTGAGGTTGTCAGTTCGGCTCCGGCAGTTTCTTTGAACTGATTTAAGATGGAACGGTATGCCTCGAATACGAATCCACCGTCTATATAGCGGAAGTAGATGTAGTGAACTACCGCAACAAACAGAGAGGCGAACATATACATAAAGGTAGTGAATAGAAACGCACGTGAAAAAGTGATGCTTCCGTCACAATGCCGTTCTCTGAACTTTTTGGCAAATATGTATCCTAAAAAGGGTACTCCTATAGTCAGGACTATAAAAAGTAATTGTAGGAAAGGTATTCTCAATCCTAACGGGAAGAGCATGAATTTAAAGGCCCATAAAAGACCCATGCCCGTACCATAGCGCATGGCGCATTCCTGCAAAGTCGGTTTATAATTCGTCATTCTTTATTAATAAGTGCACAAAAGTACTTCTTTTACGGGAATCCGTCCTATAGTTATGGGTGAAAAATGTATTTTTTCTGCTAAAATCAAAAAAAAGTATTCGAAAGTATTGTAGTTTTGAAAATAATGTCTACCTTTGCACTCGCAAAACAAAAATGGGTAAGTCCTATACGGCCAGCTCCTGATGAATCCTCCAGGGCTTGATCGCAGCAAAGGTAGTTGGTTGTAGCGGCGCGATATAGTAAGCTTACCCACCCCCGCCTCTTTAGCTCAGTTGGCCAGAGCACGTGATTTGTAATCTCGGGGTCGTTGGT
>ENA-OPRT01001062-OPRT01001062.1-human-gut-metagenome-genome-assembly--contig:-NODE-1062-length-11349-cov-7.513370_pt1 | contig 11349 bp, 7 predicted proteins | sample MGYA00241895_ERZ501884 | MGnify/ENA primary metagenome ERZ501884 (study PRJEB25962, sample SAMEA2042225) | human gut metagenome | biome: human gut; feature: human-associated habitat; material: faeces...
TCTTCAAGAGTATCCTTCCGGCTTTTCATTTCAGGTGGCCTCTTTCCAAAATGGAAGGGGGAGGCATGAGGGGCTTTCACTGGGACTAGGCCTGCATAATGCCGCTGTGGCATTGCTGTGGTGGGATATTCATATCCCGGTTGGTGGCAGGCTCTTGCCCCTTCACCTATAAAAGTTCAAAAGATATGCCGTTGGTATTTGGGAAAAGCCTATATTTGCACACCCTGTTTTTTACCGTTATCAGTTTAAAAACTTATCGAATAGATATGAGTAAGATTCTAATCATTGATGATGAGGTACAAATCCGTACCCTTCTGACACGGATGATGGAGTTGGAGGGATATGACGTCTGTCAGGCTGGTGATTGCAGGGCTGCCCTGAAGCAACTGGAACTCCAAAATCCCGATGTAGTTTTGTGTGATGTGTTTCTGCCCGATGGAAATGGGGTAGACCTGGTGTTGGCTATCAAGAAGGCGGCACCCAATGTGGAAGTTATTCTGCTGACAGCGCACGGCAATATTCCCGATGGGGTGCAGGCCATCAAGAACGGTGCTTTCGACTACATCACCAAGGGAGACGATAATAACAAGATTATTCCTCTGATAAGCCGTGCTGTAGAGAAAGCGCGTATGAATGTGCGGTTGGAAAAACTGGAGAAGAAGGTGGGACAGACGTACTCTTTTGATTCTATCCTGGGAGAATCCAAAGTCCTGAAGGATGCTGTTTCATTAGCTCAGAAGGTGTCAGGGACTGATGTTCCTGTACTGTTGACTGGAGAAACGGGCACGGGTAAGGAGGTATTTGCCCAGGCCATCCACTACAGTAGTAAGCGTGCACGGCAGAATTTTGTAGCGGTTAACTGTTCTTCGTTCAGCAAGGAGTTGCTGGAAAGTGAAATGTTCGGTCATAAAGCCGGTTCGTTTACCGGCGCATTGAAGGATAAGAAGGGACTGTTCGAGGAAGCGAATAATGGGACTATTTTTTTGGATGAAATCGGTGAGATGGCGTTTGAACTGCAAGCCAAGTTGCTGCGTATTCTTGAAACCGGTGAGTATATTAAGATAGGTGATACGAAACCTACCCGTGTCAATGTCCGCATCATTGCCGCTACGAACCGCAACTTGTCTCAGGAGATTGTTGCCGGACGTTTCCGCGAGGATTTGTTTTATAGATTAAGCGTATTTCAGATACATCTGCCGCCATTGCGTGAACGTGCAGGTGATATCCGGCTGTTGGCGAAGGCTTTTATAAAGAGTTTTGCGGAACAGCTGGCGCGTCCGGTGGTTGAAATAGCTCCCGCATTTCTTGAAGCATTGGACTCCCAACCGTGGAAGGGAAATATTCGTGAATTACGTAACGTGATAGAACGCAGTATGATTGTTTGCGAGAGCGGATATCTGGACATTGCTGATTTGCCGTTTGATATTCAGAATGCCCATTATGAACACTCCAATGATTCAAGTCCCGGCAGTTTTGAACTTTCAGCTATGGAACGCCGGCACATTGCCCGTGTACTGGAGTATACAAAGGGGAATAAGACAGAAGCAGCCCGGTTATTGAAAATAGGTTTGACGACGTTGTATCGGAAGATTGAGGAATACAAGATCTCAGATCTATAATAGGGGGCTCAGTATACGACTGAGGTACCTTCGATATAGGACCGTGGCAAGATTATTCTTGAAACAGGCTTAGAAGCAGAAAGTGCCTATGGGCTAAAACATATCAAAACAGGTTGCACCTTTTCATTTTGAAAGGGTGCAACCTGTTTCTTTTTATACTTGTTTAGTATGTATTCTGTTGATAATTAATGGTGTATGGTATATGCGCTCTTTTTGGCACATATTTGGCACATTCCTGGCAGACAAAAATATGTAGTAACATTTTAAAAGGTAAAAACATGGGAATAACAGTATCATTTATTTTTTGCCTATTGAGCGGTTTGTTCGCCTTTTGGCTTTTCTGGAAATGCGTAGATTGGTTTGAGAAGATTTAAAAGAGAGAATTATGTACACAGCTTTATTTGTATTAGGTATTGTAATGTTCGGGTATCTGACTTATGTGCTGATAAGACCCGAAAAGTTTTAATGAATGGAGAGTGGAGAAATGAACACTGAAATTTTAGGTGTAGCCTTGCAGATTGTTCTGCTGATTGTGATATCCTATCCTCTGGGAAAGTATATTGCCAAGGTTTACAAAGGCGAAAAGACATGGTCGGATTTCATGAAGCCGGTCGAGAGATTGATTTATAAAGTGGCCGGAGTCAATCCGGAGGAAGAGATGAACTGGAAACAGTTCTTGAAAGCCCTGCTGATTCTGAATGCCTTTTGGTTTGTATGGGGCATGGTGCTACTCTGTACACAGCAGTGGTTGCCGTTAAATCCGGATGGAAACGCTAACCAGACACCAGACCTGGCATTCAATACATGTATCAGTTTTATGGTGAACTGTAATTTGCAGCATTATTCCGGTGAAAGCGGACTGACATATTTTACACAGTTGTTCGTCATTATGTTGTTCCAATTCATTACCGCCGCTACCGGTATGGCAGCTATGGCAGGTATCATGAAGGGTATGGCTGCTAAATCGACGAAGACTATCGGTAACTTCTGGAAGTTCTTGGTTTTGAGCTGTACACGTGTATTATTACCGCTTTCGTTGATTGTGGGCTTCATCCTCATTCTACAAGGTACTCCGATGGGATTTGATGGTAAGCTGGAAGTTCAGACGATGGAAGGACAAACCCAGTTGGTTTCACAAGGTCCTACGGCAGCGATTGTTCCTATCAAGCAATTGGGTACGAACGGTGGCGGTTACTTTGGATGTAACTCTTCACATCCGTTGGAAAATCCTACTTACTTGACAGATATTGCAGAATGTTGGTCTATCCTAATTATACCAATGTCTATGGTGATTGCACTCGGCTTTTACATCAAACGTAAGAAGATGGCTTACTCTATCTATAGCGTAATGCTTTTTGCTTTTCTTGTCGGTGTTTGCATCAATGTTTCGCAGGAGATGGGAGGTAATCCGCGCATTGATGAGATGGGAATTGCTCAAGACAATGGAGCAATGGAAGGTAAAGAAGTCCGTTTAGGGTCTGCTGCTACTGCTCTTTGGAGTATTGTGACTACAGTTACTTCCAATGGCTCTGTGAATGGTATGCATGATTCAACGATGCCTCTTTCCGGTATGATGGAAATGCTGAACATGCAGATTAATACGTGGTTTGGAGGTGTGGGTGTAGGTTTCATGAACTATTATACATTCATCATTATCGCCGTATTCATCAGTGGACTGATGGTGGGACGTACTCCGGAATTTCTCGGTAAGAAGGTAGAGGCGCGTGAAATGAAGATTGCTATCATTGTGGCACTGCTTCATCCGCTTATCATCTTGGGCGGTGTGGCACTTTCTTGCTTTTTGTTCGCTCATTATCCTGAATTTGTGGCAGGTGAAGGCGGCTGGTTGAATAATCCCAGTTTCCACGGACTGAGTGAGCAGCTTTATGAATATACTTCGGCTGCGGCCAATAATGGTTCTGGCTTCGAAGGATTGGGCGACAATACTTACTTCTGGAACTATACTACCGGCTGGACGCTGATTTTAGGACGTTTCCTGCCTATCGTAGGTCAGGTAGCCATTGCTGGTCTGTTGGCCGGAAAGAAATATGTTCCGGAGAGTGCCGGTACGCTGAAGACGGATACAGTAACTTTCGGTGTGATGACTTTTGCCGTTATCTTTATTGTGGCTGCCTTGTCATTCTTCCCGGCACATGCATTGAGTACGATTGCTGAACATTTCAGTTTGTAATAGTAGTTTGTAAAAAGTAATTTCATAGGTATGAAAGATAATAAATCAGCTTCTCTGTTTCAGAAGGAGCAAGTAATGGAAAGTTTGAAGCAATCATTCGTGAAGCTAAATCCACGGGTGATGATAAAGAATCCAATTATGTTTACGGTGGAAGTCGTAACGGTTGTCATGCTGATTGTCTGTTTCCTTTCATTGGGTACTTCGGAATATGGAGCATTCGGATATAATTTATTGGTATTCATCATCTTGTTTGTGACGTTACTGTTTGCTAATTTTGCTGAAGCCATCGCTGAAGCTCGTGGTAAGGCCCAAGCTGACAGTTTGCGTAAAACCCGTGAAGAGACTCCTGCTAAAGTGTTGGTTGACGGTAAAATCCATACCGTTAGCAGTTCACGTTTGAAGAAAGGTGACTATTTTATTTGTGAAGCAGGAGATACGATTCCTGCCGACGGTGAGATTGTGGAAGGTTTGGCCTCCATTGACGAAAGTGCCATTACCGGTGAATCTGCTCCGGTTATCCGTGAGGCCGGTGGTGACAAGAGTTCCGTAACTGGTGGTACAAAAGTTCTTTCTGATAAAATCAAGGTATTGGTGACGCAGCAACCGGGTGAGAGCTTTCTTGACAAGATGATTGCTTTGGTAGAAGGCGCTACTCGCCAGAAGACTCCGAACGAAATAGCATTGACTATTCTTCTGGCTGGTTTCACTTTGGTATTCGTTATTGTATGTGTAACGTTGATTCCTATGGCTGATTATACGAATATTGACCATCCGGGAACTTATATCTCCATTGCAGCCATCATATCTTTGTTTGTCTGCTTGATACCGACTACTATCGGCGGACTGCTTTCTGCCATCGGCATTGCTGGGATGGACCGTGCTTTGCGCGCTAATGTAATTACAAAATCCGGTAAGGCGGTAGAAACAGCCGGTGACATTGATACCTTGTTGCTAGACAAGACTGGCACCATTACAATCGGTAACCGTAAAGCTACTAAGTTTCATTCGGCTTCGGGTGTTGACGAGAATTTGTTCGTAGAGGCTTGCTTGTTGTCCTCACTTTCTGACGAGACTCCGGAGGGTAAGTCTATCATTGAACTGGGACGTGAAAACGGTCATCGTATGCGTGATTTGAATACTACCGGTGCTCATATGATTAAGTTTACAGCCGAAACAAAATGTTCGGGTGTGGATTTGCAGGATGGTACTCAGATACGTAAAGGCGCATTCGACGCTATTCGCAAGATTGTGGAAAATGCCGGAAACAAGTTCCCGAAAGAGATTCCTTCTCACGCTTGATGGTGTCCTTGAAGAAGGAGTTGCCACCGTCGACGATGATGTCGCCCGGTTCGAACACCTCTTCCAGCTGCGCGATGGTCGCGTCGGTCGGAGCACCGGCCTTGACCATGATGATGGCGGTACGCGGACGCTTCAGGGACGCGGCGAATTCCTCGAGCGTTTCGGCCGGCACGAAGTTGCCTTCGGTGCCATGCTCGTTCATGAGCTTCTCGGTACGCGAGTAGTGGCGGTTGAACAACGCCACCGTGTTGCCATGGTGCGCCAGATTACGCGCCAGATTGGAGCCCATCGTGGCCAGTCCAATCACACCAATGTTTGCTGTAGCTTCGGCCATGTGCCTTGCCTTTCGTTTGATTGTCCCATCGTCATCACGCGCGTCACAAAACAGCGCATCAGCGTGCCTCCTTCTTTGACACGCATCTGATAGCCTGCGTTGAAACCTTCTTCGTAGTAGGAAAATTCCGGATAGTCAGGATGCAGGGTCACTACTTTGTTCTTGTTGGCGGACATGTTGATGAGACTCTTCCACGAAAAGTTTCTGTATAGTAGCGGAGTGGCGTCTACCGTCAGCTCAAAACCCTGGTTACGTATTTTTCCGGCATTGACATACCGGTATTTATAGGTGGAGCCCGTAGGATTGTCCATTCTCAACAACTGGTTCTTGGTATTGGTCTGATACCAAGTGAAGTCTATCCCGAAGCGGTGATGGAAGAAGCGCCATTCTGTACCGAATTCGATGGAGCTGCTGATTTCCGGTTTTAGGTCACCGCGCTGTTCTACGGTATTTACATTGATACTGCCGCCTACCATGATGATGTCTACCGGATTGGTGATTCCTATCGGGAGGTCATTACCGACTTCCGCCCATGAAGCGCGCACTTTTGCAAAACTTATCCATTTGGGCAGGGAGCAGGTTTTGTTAAGAATCCAGGTAGCTCCTATGGAGGGATAGAAGAATCCGGTATTCTTGCTGTCTGTGTGGGCTAATGTGGATGACCAGTCGTTACGTGCGGTAATGTCCAAGTATAGTAGTCCTTTCCAGCCCCACTGCATGGTGGCAAATACTGATTGGAGCGTGCGTTTGCTGTCGATGCTCTGATTTACGGCTGCTTTGGAGTCCATCACTACATTGGGGACGGTAAATACATTCGGTTTGTAGAGGGAAGCAAGCCTTGAGTCTATTGTCAGTGAATTGACTTTACTCATGTTGATGCTGGCTCCCAGTGCCGTATTGAGGGAAAAGTCATCAAATTCCTTGTTGAACAAGACCATTGCGTCACCGTAGACTTGGATTTCCTGGCTGTCCGACCAGATGTAACGTCCGTTTTCCTTGTCCTCGTATTTGCCGGCGATGTTGGGAGCTGTAGTGGCATACATCTTATTGTCGAATTTATCACTGATATAATCCACATTACCCCGTACCTGCAGGTTGAAGTAGTCCGTAATGTGCAGATTGGCTCTGGCCGATGCCACAGCGCGATAACGCTTGTAGCCACTGAGCACGCGGTTTTTCAGCCAGTAGGGATTCTGTCCCCATTCACTGACGGTACCATCTCCATTCTTTTCAATCCAGTTTTGTGTCATCATATTGCGGTCGGCATTCCACGTTTCAAAGTTTTCTCTGTAAGTGCTCATGTCTACGCCACGTGGGAAACTGTACAAGCTGACCAGCGGATTCAGATAATAGCCGCCGGTAGCAGGGGAGTTCTTGACGGTTTGGGTCATTAGTGTTGCAATGCCGTCCAGTTTCAGCTTGTTGTTGAAGAGGCTGGCCGTTTCGTGTAGGTTCAGGTTATTCTTCTGTAGTTTGTTATTGTCCACAATTCCTTTAGCCGTGGTGTTGGCGTATGAGAAATAAGTTTGTACCTTTTCATTTCCGGTAGTGATGGCCAGCGAATTGAAAGTGGTGATGCCATTGCTGAAGAATTCGCCTATGTTGTCATAGTCCGTTACATTGCCTTTTGTACCCCAGCTTGCCGTACCGCCATCTTCGTTCCGGCCGTATGTATTTTGGAATTCGGGGGTACTGATGGCGTGACTTACGGTCAGGTTGGAGGAGAATGTAACGCGCTGCAGTCCGGCCTTTCCCTTTTTAGTGGTGATCAGAATGACGCCATTAGCTGCCTGCGAACCATAAAGCGCGGCGGCAGAAGAACCTTTCAGGATGTTGATGCTTTCTATGTCGTCCGGATTCAGGTTGGAAATCCCGTCACCGGCATCACGGTTCAATCCATCGTAGTTACCGCCGATTACGGTGGAGGTGGATTCTGTTGAGCTGTTCAGCATAGGAACACCGTCAATTACGTACAAGGGCTGGTTGTTGCCGCTGGCAAATGCAGAGCGTGCACCGCGAATGACGACTTTGGCAGAACCTCCTAAATTGGCGGTTTTATTGATTTGTACTCCGGCCGTCTTTCCTGCCAGTGTATTAATCATGTTCGGCTCTTTGGCACGGGTCAGCTCACTGCTGCTTATTTGTTGGGTAGAATAGGTCAATGAGGACATTTTCTTCTGGATACCCATGGCGGTTACCACTACTTGCTCCAGGGCGAGGCTCTTTTCTTCCATCCGGATGTGGAGATTATTTCTACCGTTCAGGGCAATGGTTTGCGGTTCATAACTGATGTAGGATACGACAATAGTGGCATAAGGAGGGATATTCATACTAAATTCTCCTTCGGTATTGGTGATAACACCATTGGCGGTCCCTTTTTCAAGAATGTTGGCACCGATAATCGGTTCGCCTTTGGAGTCCGTCACCTTTCCTCTTACAGTAGCCATTTCCTGCAGAGTGTCTGTCTTATCCTCAGCACTCCTGCTGTTTTTGGTTAAAACGATGTTTTTGCCTTCCATCACATACTTGATGTCTGTCCCTTTGAACATTTGGTCAAGTACTTCGGAAACAGTTTGGTTGCTTGCATTGATGTCGACGGTACGGCGTACATCGACGTTCTGTTTGTTATATACAAATAAGTATTCTGTTTGCGATTCAATTTGCTCGAGAACTTGCCCTACTCTCAGCCGGGCATTTTGAATGCTGACCCTGGCATTCTGAGAGTAGCAGTTCCCGCTGTACACCTGAAATATAACAAGCAGGAGAAGGAATAATGTGATTTTCATAGGTTTGCAATAATTGCTTAAAATCTAATTTTTTTAGATAAAAAAGCCTCATCAACAAAATTTTTCTCATATCTTTGTCACTGTGTTAAGTTAATAAATTGATTAAGGTCGATTTTTGACTGTTTCGGATCGGAAAGTATGGGGGTACTTTCCGATCTTTTTTTCTTACTCATATATAACAATTGAATCCTTTTCTTCGTTGATGCGGAACTTGAAAGGATGGTCTTTCGAGATGGTCCGCAGTATATGTTCGATGCCGTCCTGCTCTCTGAACTTGCCGGTAAAGCTGCCGTAGTTCAGCAGTTGAGGACTGGCAACGGTTATCTTTACATTATAGTATTTCTCCAGTCTACCGAGGATACCGCTGAATGGAGCGTCGTCAAAACAGTATAGTCCCTCTTTCCAGCGTAGATATTCATAGGAAGGAAGGACGGCCTTTCTACATTTTCCGTTTTCATTGAGAAATACCTCGTCTTTCTGCAACCTGGTGATTATCTGGCTGCTGTTGGCCGGATAGATATCGACGATACCTTCCACCAATGTGATTCCGAACTCATGGCTCCCACTGTAGGCACAGACGTTGAAACTCGTTCCTACAACTTTTACCTTGTTCGTTTCTGTATGTACATAGAATGGGATATTCTTGTTTTTGGCTACTTCAAAGTAGGCCTCTCCGTCCAATTCCACATTTCGTTCGTTGCGTCCGAAGTTGGCGGCATATTTCATGGTGGACTTGGAGTTCAGCCATACGCGTGTTCCATCGGCGAGGGTAATTTGGGCCCGTTGTCCGGCAGGCACAGTGACTGTTTGCAACTGCACCTCCTTGTTATATAAAAAGTCGGAGGTGATGAAATAACCGGCAATGGCGACAATGGTGACGGCGGCTATACGGGCCGTCCAGCGGAGCATCGGCATGATGCGCACCGTTTTCTTTTCATTGTTTCCCTGCTTGTCCGAGAACAAAGAAATGTCGTATATCATGCGCTCTTTCAGGAAGATGTTCCGGTTTTCATCCGAGGCGTCTATCCAGTCGAGTATCATCTTTTCTTCTTCAACGGAAGTAATACCTTTGAAATATTTATATAATAGCTCTTGGTTCATTGTCAATAATTTATTTCTTTTCTAAAACGTGCTCTTTTTACCTTTTGTATATATAACCGGAAAGTGGGCGGTAACCCTATTCCGTAGAAGCATTTTTTAGGATATTAATATTATGAGTATGGTAACAAGATAATCTTTCAGTCTCAGCCGGAGAATCCGCAGCACTTTGGTGATGTGTGCCTCTACGGTTTTAAGTGATATGTCCAGACTATCGGCAATCTGCTTGTTTGCCAGGTTCTGGTATCGGCTCAACATGAATATCTTCCGGCTTTGCTCGGGCATTTCCTGTAAGGTCTTATTTACGATATGCTGTATTTCCGTGTTGAATATCTGGTCCGGTTCGCAGGCTTTCAAGGTGGAGATGCGTAAGTCCAGTTCGCGCAGGTTGTGGCTGCTGATGGTTTCTTCCGCTCGCAGACGCACCTGCTTGTGCTCGAGTACGTGCAGGGCTTTGTTCTTTATGATGGTCAGCAGCAGGGCATGCAGGTTACTGTTTTCTTCCCAGCGGTCTCGGTTTTCCCATAAGGCAATCATGGATTCCATCACAACGTCTTCCGCTTCTGCTTTATCCCTGAGATAAGAATAAGCAAAAGCCAAAAACTTTTCTTGGTTTTCCTGGAAAAAGCGTGAGAAAAGATTCATAGTATGTAGGCTCCTTAAACCGGACATTAATTGAGGTTCTTTATGGAATATAAGGCTTTACATAGCAAAAAAACATAATCTTTTTGGAATATGCAAGCATTATGCCTTGTTTTTTCAGAGCCATTTCTGGCAGTATTGACAAAAAGAAAGCCTGATGGGGTTCCACCAGGCTTTATATACTTAAAGAATAAGAGATTTCTTATTTCTTTTCCGGTCTTTCTTGTCTTTCCGGTCTCGGAAGCAATACTTTGCGTGACAGCTTAAATTTTCCGGTCTTCGGGTCGATGTCGAGAAGTTTTACGTCAATTTCATCACCTTCCTTGATACCGGCTTCTTCTACTGTTTCCAGACGTTTCCAGTCGATTTCGGAGATATGGAGCAAGCCGTCCTTACCCGGCAGGAATTCAACGAATGCACCGTAAGGCATAATGGAGCGTACCTTGCCTTTGTAGACTTCGCCTACTTCGGGGACAGCTACAATCCCTTTGATGATACGCATAGCATCATCGATGCTCTTCTTGTTGGTACCGGCGATTTCGATTCTACCGATGTTGTCCACTTCTTCAATAGTAATGGTAGCACCGGTTTCTTCCTGCATACCTTGGATAATCTTTCCACCAGGGCCGATGACAGCACCGATGAATTCCTTGGGAATGGTCATTGTCTCGATACGCGGAGCGTGAGGTTTCAGGTCTTCGCGAGGCTCGGCAATGCACTCGGTGATTTTGCCCAAGATATATTCACGGCCTTCTTTAGCCTGCAGCAATGCCTTTTCGAGGATTTCGTATGACAGACCGTCCACTTTGATGTCCATCTGAGTGGCGGTGATACCGTCTTTTGTTCCGGTCACCTTGAAGTCCATGTCGCCCAAGTGGTCCTCATCACCGAGGATATCGGACAATACGGCATATTTGTCTTCGCCTGCATTCTTAATCAATCCCATGGCGATACCTGATACCGGTTTCTTGATTTTCACACCTGCATCCATCAATGCCAGAGTTCCGGCACATACGGTAGCCATGGAAGAAGAACCGTTTGATTCGAGGATATCGGATACCACGCGTACTACATACGGATAGTTTGCAGGAATCTGACCCTTCAATGCACGCCATGCCAGATGGCCGTGGCCGATTTCACGACGGCCTACACCGCGCTGTGCCTTGGCTTCGCCCGTAGAGAACGGAGGGAAGTTGTAGTGCAGAAGGAAACGTTCTTTTCCGTGTTCCAATACGTCGTCGATAATCTTCTCGTCCAACTTGGTGCCTAAAGTCACAGTAGACAAAGACTGTGTTTCGCCACGTGTAAAGATAGCGGAACCGTGAGGGCCGGCCCCGTCTTTCAGCACCCATTTATTGTCCGGGTCGAACCCTTTCACAA
>ENA-OPRT01001073-OPRT01001073.1-human-gut-metagenome-genome-assembly--contig:-NODE-1073-length-11263-cov-2.360724_pt1 | contig 11263 bp, 8 predicted proteins | sample MGYA00241895_ERZ501884 | MGnify/ENA primary metagenome ERZ501884 (study PRJEB25962, sample SAMEA2042225) | human gut metagenome | biome: human gut; feature: human-associated habitat; material: faeces...
AATATCCTTATCAAGCTGCTCTTTCGGAAGACGGTAATTTGGGATTCCATAGCGGAGCATACCGCCAAGTTTTGGAAGCATCTCATAAACAGTCACCTGATGTCCCATCAGCTGAAGGAAGTAAGCACTGCTAAGTCCTCCAGGACCGCCTCCTACGACAGCAACTTTCTTGCCGGTAGATTTGGCGCATTTCGGAGGTGGAACCTTTCCGGAAAAATCTGCGGCAACGCGCTTCAGTCCGCGGATATTGATGGAGTCGTCTACCATGTTGCGACGGCATCTGGCTTCGCAAGGATGTTCACAGATATATCCGCATGTAGTTGGAAATGGGTTGTCTTTGCGGATCAGTCGTACTGCATCTGCATAGCGGCCTTCTCCTACAAGTGCGATGTATCCAGGGATATCAACCTTTGCCGGACAGAGCGAAACGCAAGGTACTGGTTGGTGGAACGTGCAGGTACAGCGTCCCTGACGGATATGTTCTTCGTAGTCTTCCCGGTAGCCGATCAGGCCTTTGTATACCATATGTGCGGCTTCATAGCCGATTGCACAGTCAGCAGAATCCATGATGGAAAGCGCAAGATCTTCCATCAGATCAAGTGTTTTCAGAGTTGCCTTTCCGTCAAGAACATCTGTGATCAGATTTTTAAGCTGTCCAAGTCCGATACGGCAAGGGACACACTTTCCACAAGTCTGTGCATGACAAAGTTCCAGAAATGCTCTGGATATGTCGACCGGACATAAGCCCGGAGGACTGGATTCGATCCTTCTCTCGAGGTCTTTGTAGAGACCTTCCACAACAAGCTGGGCCTTATCCGGAGTCGAAATCTCAAGTCTGCTCATAATATCACCTCTCATAAATATTTGTCGTTTTGAGTTTATAGAATGCTTCTTCCATCGAAAAGAAAATTTATATAAAGCAAAAAAGACTCTCTTACAGCGATTGTAACTTATGCTGAATAAAAAAGCAATAAAAGTTAAAAGATAGTCAAAATTGTTAATAAACAGACAAGAGCAACAAAAAATCCTTTGACACTCCTGCGATCTATGATATAATAAACAGAGAAAGTGTTTTAAAACAAGAATATTAAAATAAAAGAAAGGAAAAAGAAGAATGACGGCAAAATTAGTGGAGAAATTTCAGGAACTTTTTGGCGCGGAAGGAGATATCCGCACTTACTTTGCACCTGGGCGCGTGAATTTGATCGGAGAACATACAGATTACAATGGGGGACACGTGTTTCCATGTGCACTGACACTTGGAACATATGGGATTGCAAGGAAGAGAGAAGATAATAAGCTTCGGTTTTACTCAGTAAATTTTGAACGGCTTGGAGTGATCGAATCATCTCTGGAGGATCTGAAACCATACAAAGCTGCAGAGTGGACGAACTATCCAAAGGGAGTGATGTGGGCATTTGAGGAGAGAGGATACAAATTGCCGAATGGACTGGATATTTTGTTATATGGAAATATTCCAAACGGTTCCGGATTGTCTTCTTCTGCTTCCTTAGAAGTGTTGACGGGCGTGATTTTAAAAGATATGTTTGGATTTGATGTCTCTATGACAGATATTGCTCTGATCGGACAGTTTTCAGAGAATAATTTTAATGGATGCAATTGCGGAATCATGGATCAGTTTGCGAGTGCAATGGGAAAGAAGGACAATGCGATTTTCCTTGATACGAATACACTTCAGTATGAATATGCACCGGTTGTTCTGGAAGATGCGAAGATTGTTATCATCAACAGCAAAGTAAAACATAGTCTTGTAGATTCTGCTTACAATGACAGAAGAAACGAGTGCGAGACGGCGTTGAAGGAATTGCAGGAAGTGGTTGCTGTGCAGACATTGGGAGATTTGACAGAGGAAGCATTTGAGAAGCATAAAGATGCAATCAAGAGCGAAATCAGACAGAAGAGAGCAAGACATGCTGTTTATGAAAATCAGAGAACGATCCGTGCGGTGGAAGCTCTGAAAGAAAATCGAATTGAAGAATTTGGAAAACTGATGAACGAGTCACACAGATCACTGAGAGATGACTATGAAGTTTCTTGTAAAGAGATCGATATTCTCGTGGATCTTGCATGGGAAACAGAAGGTGTGATCGGATCTCGTATTACAGGAGGCGGATTCGGCGGATGTACGGTCAGCATTGTGAAAAACGATGCAGTAGATGGATTTATTAAAAACATCGGAGAGCAGTATCTTGCAAAAGTCGGACATGAGGCAGAATTTTATGTAGTAGACATCGGAGACGGTGCAAGAGTGCTGAATGGATAAGTCTGATTGAAAAGCGGACAGGAAATAGGATGAGTTTTAGGAGAGAAAATATGTTATCAGAAAATATTAAAAGATTAGTACAGTATGGGATCGATGCAGGATTGACACCGGAGTGCGAGCGAATCTACACAACAAATCTTCTGCTGGAATTATTTCATGAAGATGACTATGAAGAAGTAGAAGTAAACGGAGAAAAAGAGTTAGAAGAGATCTTAGGGGAACTGTTGGATGAGGCGTGCAGTCGTGGAATCATCGAGAACAGTGTAGTATATAGGGATCTGTTCGATACGAAGATGATGAACTGCCTGATGCCTCGTCCGGCGCAGGTGCAGGAGACTTTCTGGAAGAAATATGAGGAATCTCCGGAAGCTGCCACAGATTATTACTATAAGCTGAGCCAGGACAGCGATTACATCCGTCGTTACCGGGTAAAGAAAGACTGGAAATGGACGGTGGACAGCCCATATGGTGAGATTGATATTACGATCAACTTGTCAAAACCGGAGAAAGATCCAAAGGCGATCGCAGCGGCAAAAAATGCGAAAGCAAGCAGTTATCCAAAATGTCTGCTCTGTGTGGAAAATGAAGGATATGCAGGAAGAGTCAATCATCCGGCGAGGGAAAATCATAGAATCATGCCGATCACAGTCAATGACAGTGCATGGGGATTCCAGTATTCTCCATACGTATACTACAACGAACACTGTATCGTATTTAATGGAAAACACACACCGATGAAGATCGAGAAGGAAACATTTATGAAATTATTTGATTTCGTAAAATTATTCCCGCACTATTTCCTTGGATCCAATGCAGATCTTCCAATCGTAGGAGGATCGATTTTAAGCCACGATCATTTTCAGGGAGGACATTACATATTTGCGATGGCGAAAGCTCCAATCGAAAAACATTTTGAAGTAAAAGGATTTGAAGATGTGGAGAGTGGAATCGTAAAATGGCCACTGTCAGTGATCCGTTTAAGAAGCAAGGATGAGAAGCGGCTGATCGAACTGGGAACACATATCCTTGATGCATGGAGAGGCTATACAGACGAAGAAGCGTTCGTATTTGCAGAGACAGACGGAGAACCACATAATACGATCACACCGATCGCAAGAAAGGTCGGGGAGATCTATGAACTGGATCTGACGCTCCGCAACAATATTACTACAGAGGAACATCCGCTTGGGCTGTATCATCCACATGCCGAGTATCACAATATTAAAAAAGAAAATATCGGATTGATCGAAGTAATGGGACTGGCAGTATTGCCGTCCAGATTGAAACAAGAACTGGAGACACTTGCAGAGTACATTGTAGAGGGCAAGGACATTTCTGAAAATGAAATGATCGAGAAACATACAAAATGGGTAGAGAAATTCCTGCCGAAGTATGATACAATTACAAAAGAGAATGTAATGGACATTTTAAAAGAAGAAGTCGGAATTGTCTTTACAAAAGTATTAGAAGATGCAGGTGTTTACAAGTGTACAGAAGAAGGAAGAACAGCGTTTGCAAGATTCCTGAACACATTATAAGAAATAGAAGGCAGGCTGCATGTCAAAGATGCAGCCTGTTTTTTTCTGGAAAAAATCATTGAAAGCACCAGGCAGAGAACCTATGCAAAATGTGAATGGCAGACAGAAGGAGAGGAAATATGCCGTATAAAATTATGCTGGTAGATGATGAGGAAGAAGTCCGCACAAGCATTATCCGTAAGATGGATTGGGAAGCACTGGGATTTCATGTAGTGGGAGATGCAGAGAATGGGGAAGACGCACTTGAGAAGATCCATATTCTTGATCCGGATGTGATTATCACGGATATTCACATGCCATATATGGATGGACTTCAGCTTGCAGAGACAGTGAAAGAAAAATATCCGGGGAAGGAGGTTGTCATCTTTTCTGGATACAATGATTTTGAATATGCGAAGCAGGCGATGAAGTGCGGAGTGACAGAGTACATTTTAAAACCGGTAAACAGTGAGGAATTAGGGGAGATTCTTCAGCGGATCCGCGAGAAAAGAGACAAGTATCTTGAGCAGCAGAGAGACATCCGGATTTTAAGAGAGAATTATCGGAAGAATTTTCCGATTTTAAAAGAAAAGTTTTTAAATGACTGGATGGAAGAAAAAATCGTCAAGGAAGAGTTCTATGAGAAGCTGGAGGAATATGTTCCGGAGATTCGGGATTCTGATAGGTGGATCGTTGCGATGTTTTGTATTGAACGGGAAGAAACCGTAGAGGGAGGTGCAGTGGTAGAGGAAAAAGAATTGCACCAGGTGTCAGTGGAAAAAGTAGTCGATGAATATTTGACAGAAAAGTACCCATTTGCACGATTTATCTGTGAGAAGGAGATTGGAGTAGTGATTGCGCTTTCGCAGGAGCAGACGGTCAACGAACTGCTCGGCGTGTTTGACCAGATTCAAAAAGTATGCAGACAAGTGTTTGGGCTTCAGATTTCCATCGGAGTCAGAAGCAGGAAACAGTGGATCAGACAGGTGCCGCAATCGTTTATGGAAGCAAAGGAGGCAAGTGGATACCGGGCAGTTCCGGATATGGGGAATGTGATCTATATTCGAGATGTGGAGCCAAAGAAGACGGAGACACTGATTTTTGAGGAGCAGGAGAAAAATGCGCTGATCCATGCAGTCAAATTTGAACAAGAAGAGGAGATCGCGTGTGAACTTACGAAGATTATCGGCCGGATTGCAGATGGGAAGATTTACTCCAGGCAATGTAAGAGCTATGTCATCAGTGTATTGAATAGTATTTTGCAGGTGGTATGGAGCAATGAACTGGAAGAACAGAGGATTTTTGGATATGGCACAGACTGCTATGAACAGGTGCTGCATATGAAGACGACAGAGGAAGTAGAGCAGTTTCTTCTGAAACTTTGCTGTGAGATCCATACGCAGCTTGTGCAGAGAAGAGAAAATATGACGATTGATATCATTAAGGAGGCAAAAGAGTACATTCAGGAGAATTATGCCAATCCAGAACTGTCTGTTGAGATGTTGTGCAGCAGTCTGCATCTGAGTCCATCTTATTTTTCTACTGTATTTAAGAAGGAAACCGGACAAAATTATGTTGCCTATCTGACGGATGTACGGTTAAATAAAGCGGTGGAATTGTTGAATCATACAGATGACAAGACGTATATCATTGCTGCGAAAGTCGGATATCCGGAGCCCAATTATTTCAGTTATGTCTTTAAAAAGAAATTTGGTGTATCACCAAGCAAATACAAAGGAAAATCATAATGAATAGAAAATTTTATCAGAAGTGGAACGCATTTTATTCAAAAGTCAGCCTGCGCTATGTGATCTGGGGGGCATTTACACTCACAGCGCTTCTCGGTGCGGTGCTGATGGGGACTTCTTTTTATAACCGATTTTCGCTTCAGCTTCAGGGAATTGTCGAAAAGCAGAATCGGGCGCTGATTGAACAGGTCAATAATACGTTGACATCAGAACTGCGGAATATTATGAGAATTTCAGATTCTCTTTACTTTTCGGTTTTGAAGTCTGAGGAGAATGTTCCGGTAGAAGAGGGCTTTGCGCTTTTGTACGATACGAACAAGTCGTCCATCCAGAACATTGCCCTGTTTTCCAAAGAAGGGGACTTACTTGTTTCCGCACCGGCAGCAAAATTAAAGCCTGGGGTAGATGTGACGAAGGAAGCGTGGTTTCAGAATGCAGTGACACAGACAGAAAATCAGCATTTTTCCAGGCCGCATGTACAGAATTTGTTTGTCAACAGCAAGGGGAATTACGCACATGTACTGACGTTGAGCAGGATGGTGCAGGTGCCTGATGCCTATGAGGTGCAGGATGGTGTGCTTTTGATCGATCTGAAATACGAACAGCTGGAGAGTATTTTCAAAAATATTTCCCTTGGGGAAGAAGGGTATATTTATCTGGTAGACGGAGCGGGGAATTTAATTTATCATCCGCAGCAGCAGTTGATCCTGGATGGGATTGAGCAGGAAAATCATGAGAAAGCATCTGCATACAAAGACGGGGTTCATGATGAGGTGTTTGAGGGACAGCATCGGAAGGTGACGATCAAGTCTGTCGGATATACAGGATGGAAAATTGTTGGGGTGGTTTCTGATAAGGCGGCACAGCTTTCCACAGTGAAAAATATTATTTTCCTGATCGCGCTTGTCATGTCTTTTATGTTGATCTTGTCAATTATCAACTCTTATATATCAAAGAAAGTGACGATCCCGATCGAGCATCTGGAAGGCGCTGTGAAGCGGATTGCGGAGGGGGATCTGGAAACAACGATCGAGGAGCGCGGAGCATATGAAATCAGTCATCTGGGACGTTCGATTCGCAAGATGAAAGTGCGGATCAAGAAATTGATGGAAGATATTGTGAGGGAGCAGGAGATTCAGAGAAAGAACGAACTGGATACGCTTCAGTCACAGATCAATCCACATTTTCTTTATAACACACTGGATATTGTCGTGTGGATGGTCGAGAATGAGAAACCACAGGATGCAGTACGCGCACTGACGGCTCTTGCACGTTTTTTCCGAATTGGATTGAGCAAAGGGAAGACGATCATTACAGTCCGAGATGAGATCGAACATGTAAAAAATTACCTGACGATTCAGAAGATGCGTTATAAAAATAAGTTTGAATATTACTTTGAGGTGGAGGAGGAAGTCCTTGAGCTATCTACGCTGAAGCTGATCCTGCAGCCGATTGTAGAAAATGCAGTTGCTTATGGAATGGAGTTTCAAGATGGGGATGGAGAAGTTTTTATCAAAGCATATTTGAAAGAAGAAAAGTTGATTTTTCAAGTTGTGGATAATGGTCCGGGAATTATGCCGGAGCGTCTGGAAGAGATTCGCGCGGGGAAAGTTGTCTCTTCGAAGAAAGGTTCGGGGATCGGTATGCGAAATGTCGGAGAGCGGATCCAGCTTGCATATGGAAAAGAATATGGAATCCAAATTGAGTCGGAGCCGGACGAAGGCACTTGTATTACATTGACGCAGCCTAAAATAGCGTATGGGCAGGAGGGAGAATTGCTGTGAAGAAAGCAGAAAAAATAGGAATTATCGCGGCGCTCTGTGGAATTATCCTTCTATTTTTAATTGCATCCACAGATTTTGTGTTGGAAGAGAACCGAAAAGAAGTGTATACCATTGCATTTGTGACTGACGGAAGTGCAGATGACCGCTTTCAATCCCTCCGGAAGGGTATGGAGAAGGCTGCGAAGAAGTGGAATGTAGATCTAGTTGTGGATGCACCATATCTCAGTGGAAATGCTGCAGAGCAGGAGGCTGCGATCGAAGAGGCGGTGGAAAATGGAGCGCAGGCGGTGATCACAGTGCCGGCAGACCAGGTACAGATGGAAAAATTTCTGGATCAGAGCAAGCTTCAGGTTCCGGTGATCACGCTGGAAAAGGAGCTTCATTCGGAAAAAAAATTTGGAGCCTATATTTATGACAGTGAAAAGTCAGCAAAAAAGCTGGCGAGAGCTGTACTGGAAGAAAAGAAAGACGCAAGCGTTGCTCTTTATGCATCAGATGTCTCGGCAAAAGGGACTGCAAATTGTCTGGATATATTAGAAAAAGAATTGGAAGACGGAGGCTGCACTGTGATCCGCAGACAGTACCGTCAAGGATTTGAGATCGAAGGAGAAGTTGTCGTTGCAGCAGATCCATACACGTTTTCGCAAATCGTCAATTTACAGAAAATTCCCGACAGGCTTTACGGAATTGGCTGTTCGAACAAGATGCTGACTTTGCTTGAAGAAGGAAAAGTGTGTGCGGCAGTGATCTGCAACGAATATGACAAAGGATATCTGAGCGTGGAGGCGGCGATGAAAAGTATCCAGAATGGGACGAGACAGCGGACAGTAAAGATGGAGCAGGTGCTTGTAAGACAGGAAAATCTCTACGACAAAGAATATGAGGCATTGTTGTTTCCAATTTCATAGTGGAAGGTCAGGGATAAGTGATGAGAGAGTACAAAAAGTGGAAAACACAGATGGGGCTTTTGACAGTGACAGTGGCAGTGATCTGTGTGGCAGCAGCGGGCATTTCAAGAAGAAAAGAAAAACAGAAAGAAGAGGACACACTCAAAGTCGGGATCTCGATTTATCAAAGTGATGATACGTATGTAAATTTGTTGACGAAAAAAATAGAGCGGCAGTTGAAAGCATGCGAGAAGCAGCAGGGGATCAAGATTCATTGCAAGATTGTATCCGCAGAAAATGATCAGAATGAACAAAATGAGCAGGTGGAACATTTCGCAGCGCTTGCGTATGATGTCATCTGTGTCAATGCAGTGGATCGGACAAATGTGTCGACGATGATCGATCGTGTGGAGGAATCAGAGATCCCTCTGATTTTCTTTAACCGTCAGCCGGTACAGGATGATCTGAGAAAAGGGCAGCATATTTATTATGTAGGATCAGATGCACAGGAGTCCGGGAGATTGCAGGGAGAGCTTGTGGCATCAGTATATCGAAAGGATCCTGCGGTGTTGGATAAGAACGGAGACGGGGTTGTAGGGTATGCCGTTTTAGAGGGGGAGACCGGGCATCAGGATGCCATTATCCGTTCCGAGTGGTCAGTAAAGACAATGACATCTTCTGGAGTTCCTGCAAAAAGGATCACAGGAGGGGTTGCAAACTGGATGAAAGAGCAGGCGGCAGCAATCGTTGGACGGTGGCTGAAGGAAGAAGAGGGGGAGCTGGAACTGATTTTATGTAACAATGATGATATGGCACTTGGCGCGATCGAGACACTTCGCCAGGAGGGCAGGACAGATATCAGTGTGGTAGGCATCGATGGCACGGAGGAAGGGCTTATGGCAGTCAGAGACGGGAAGATGCTTGGAACCGTGAAGGCAGACTCTGACATTTATGCGGAATATATTGCGCGCATGGTATGCGGGCTAAAAAAAGAAGGAACGGTGCCAAAGGAAATCTTGGAAGGACATGATCGGGAAGTATGGATTCCATGGGAAATTAAGATCTGTCCAGAATTGGGAGAATAGAGAGTGTAAATCTGCACAAATATATCGTATAAAAATTATATAAAATGTTTAAAATGATGATAAAATCAAAGAAAATTCATAGAATACCATAGAAATCTGTATGGAATCCTATGAATTTTTTGCTTATAATATAGTCATCAAGAACAAGAGTCGTGTTTTTAAAGGAGGAAAAAACTATGAAAAAGAAAATCGTATGTGGAATGTTATGTGCAGCAATGTCACTTTCATTACTTGCAGGCTGCGGCGGAGGCAGTGATGAAGGCGGAAAAGATGCAAAGAAAGACGGAGACGCAATCAAATTAGGTGTTCTCGTATACAAATATGATGATACATACATTTCTACAGTACGTTCTGCAATCGAAAAATATGCAAAAGAAGCAGATGTTGAGATTAAACTGGATATGCAGGATGGACAGGGAGACCAGTCAAAGCAGAATGACCAGTTAGACGTTCTGATTTCTAAAGGAGTAGATGCACTTCTGATCAATGCAGTTGATACAGGTTCTGCACAGGGACTTGCAGATAAGGCGAAAGCAGCAGACATTCCGGCAGTATTCTTTAACAGAGAGCCTGCAAAAGAAGTTGTAGAATCTTGTGAAGGTATCTTCGTTGGAACAACAGCTTCAGAAGCTGGTGTAATGCAGGGAGATATGCTTGCTGATATGTATGAGGCAGACAAAGAAGCAATCGACAAAAATGGAGATGGAAAGATCCAGTATATCGTATTCAAAGGAGAACCAGGTAACCCAGAAGCTGAGGCACGTACAGAATATGCTGTAAAACAGGCAGAGGAACGTGGACTTGTGATGGACAATATGGGAATCGAACCACTTGTTGCAAACTGGATGACAGACCAGGCTCAGACACAGATGGAAGCTCAGATGTCTGCAAACGGAGATAAGATTGAAGCTGTATTCTGTAACAACGATGACATGGCACTTGGAGCAATCGCTGGTATCAATGGAAAATCAGATGCTCCGGTATTCGGTGTGGATGCAACAGAAGCTGGTATGGAAGCAATCAAATCAGGAAAAATGGCTGGTACTGTAAAACAGGATGGAGATGCAATGGGTAAAGCACTTGTTGCAATCGGTGCAAATGCAGCTCAGGGTAAAGACTTTATTGAAGGAACAGATTACGAAATGGCAGAAGACGGATTCTCAGTTCGTATTCCATATGCACCTATTACAAAATAGTTTTAAGATTCATTTGTAACATGTAACAAATAACTGAGGTGGTGCAGGAGGCAATGATTCTTGTACCACCTCTCATAGAGTGTATCAAAGGAAAGAGATATGCTCTGGAGTGTATTTGAAAGTTCTTTTCCGCAATTTTCAAACGCACTTCGCAGTATGAGGAAGAGTGGTGAGCGAAAAAATGTCAGAATATATTCTGGAAATGACGAACATTGAAAAGCAGTTCCCAGGTGTCAAAGCACTCGATAAAGCAAATTTAATGCTGAAAAAAGGAAGCGTCCACGCTCTTATGGGAGAGAATGGAGCAGGAAAAAGTACATTAATGAAATGTCTGTTCGGTGTCTATGTAGAGGATGCCGGGGAGATCAAAATTGATGGAAAACCAGTGCGTTTTACAAATCCGAAGCAAGCGCTTGACAATGGGGTGGCAATGGTACATCAGGAGCTGAACCAGGTATTGCGGCGCAGCGTAATGGAGAACCTGTGGCTTGGAAGATTCATTAAAAAGGGTGGCTTTATTGACGATAAGAAATGCTACGAGGAGACAAAGAAAATTTTTGAGGACCTTGATATTGATGTGGATCCAAAAACAATCATCGGTGAGCTATCTGTCTCACAGAGGCAGATGGTAGAGATTGCGAAAGCAGTATCTTACGATGCCAAGATCCTTGTACTTGATGAGCCTACATCTTCCCTGACTAAGGAAGAAGTTGGACATTTATTTAGGATCATCAACCGTCTGCGCGATCGTGGAGTTGGTAT
>ENA-OPRT01001075-OPRT01001075.1-human-gut-metagenome-genome-assembly--contig:-NODE-1075-length-11245-cov-6.667113_pt1 | contig 11245 bp, 9 predicted proteins | sample MGYA00241895_ERZ501884 | MGnify/ENA primary metagenome ERZ501884 (study PRJEB25962, sample SAMEA2042225) | human gut metagenome | biome: human gut; feature: human-associated habitat; material: faeces...
TAGAAGTCTCCCATGCATATCCTGAATCGAAGGAAGCAGGACCTCATACACATAACTGGGTGCCAGCAGTCCGGCGACCGCCAGTTCGTTGGCCCGCTTGACCGACTGATTCAAGTTACTGCCTGCCCAGGACAATTCGTTCTGGAACTTCCGGTAAAATGCTCGCAAGTCCTGCATCATCTCAATCTGCTGTCTGACATCCACATGGGTAAATTCCTGCACGGCCTGCCGGATATAGTTGCTCACAGACTGGTAAGGAACGGCTTTTTCCTTCAGATTCAACAGTTCATCGGAGGTAAGCCGTAACTGAAATACTTTGGTACGCTGGTTCTTCATATGCCTTGACTTTAGTTGTTCGGATTCCCGGACACCTCTTTCGCGAAGCGAAACAGCGATGCACATCGCTCCGCTGCACGGCAGTCGGCAAGTGACCCTTGTGAGGACAAAACTTGTTTTGTAATGACAAGGGTACAACTTGCTTGGCTCCATATGCAACGCAGTTCGAAGGCTCCCCGGGTATTTCTCGACCCAAATTACCGCAAAATTTTGCGAAGAACAAAAATGCACAACATCATTCTTTGGAGAAATCTTCTGTACAACTTACTTGATTACCAGGCTTTCCGCGTACTATGAAATGCGGGTCGTCTGCACCATGGAACCCCGGTTACGGGGGTTGTCGGTTCAACATACATTGGGGATTGGTCAGCAGAGGATGACATTCGTGAGATACATTCTCCAAGGTTAATTTGCGACAGCGGTCATCAGCTCTACGGAATATAAGTTACATTGATGCTGCTTACAAAGAAATGGATGTACCTGCAGCTTTGTTTCCGTGGTACAGTCCATCTGCGTAGCTTGATGGCTCCGACATCAGAACAGATATTCTCAAGTTGGAACGAACGAAGCAATCTATATATAGGTATAGGCAAACAAGCGTGTTCGGGTTTGCCCATTCTGAAAGTCCCTTGAACTCTTGGTTCATGAAACTCTCAAAGCATATAGATGTTCATCGGCAAACCGTCGCGTCATGTACCTTGCGCTGATGTATCATACTTCAAGGGAAAAGGATTTTGGGCGCTTGCGAACGATGGTCAAAGAACGAGAGGGAAAAGAAGTTGGTCCAACATGTGGTCAAACATTTTTTGTTATCTTTTTGTTGGACCAAGTGCATTTGAAGCATTGACGGAAGAACGACTGCATGAATGTTCATGCTACCGATGTTTCGCTGTTGTCTGCACCTTGGTTTGGAGGTTGAAACAGCCTGAGAACCAGGTGAAAAAGTGACCCAAAATACATAAAAAAGAGACTGGAAAATTTCCTTATCTCGTTGATTATTAGTATATTTGAGTATAGATAACACCCTATATACGGGTAGTCAATCACTTAAAATGTATGTTATGGTTTTACTGTTATTCTTCATATATCTGGTACCGGTGGTGTTCGTGTTCTGCATCGTGCTGAAGCTGGGTCTGTGGCTTGCCATTAATCTGATTCAGTTGGCGGTGTGGCTGTTGAAACATGCCTTTGTCCTGCTATGGAAGCTGTTGGTGTTTGTCGCCGTGTTGGTCTTTGCCAGTCTGCGTTCCTCTCCACCGCCGAAATAAAGCCAGGTAGCCGGAGGTCAAACGAGCTGCACTTAACCGCAAAGGGTAGTGTGGCTTATGGGGAAGGAACAAGTGTTTTCCCTCTGGTTAAATGCTACATAACCTTACCAAAAGCCCAAGGGGTAAGTCCCATCAAACATAGTTCTACGCAAAAGCCATCCATTTCATTTGAGGCAATGAAATGGATGGCTTTCCACATAACAACACATCTTACTTAAAATCCTTTTCCTTTACTGCGTTCATACACAGCTTCTTTTTGAGAATCACAATTCGTCAGACGGAATTGAACATTACAGCCGTCGGGTATGTCCTTGCGCAACATCGGCACAAGCTTGTCAATGACTTCATCGACGTTGCTGAACCCGATGTCGGTCAACTCAGCAATCACTTCACCTTTGAAATAGGCACGGGCATAGATCATCATCTTGGGTGAAATGCGGAACATCTTGTCCTGTGGCGCACCAAGATCCTTTGCCTTTCCCTGCTTACTCTTCTTGGTGCTGAAGAAGATGAAGTCTATTACCTTGGCATTCAGCCTCCAGGCAGGTGAGAAGTCTATCTTCACATAACCACGAGTCACATTCATACCATGGCTATGGTTCATACCGAAGGCCACTTCATACAGATTGGCATCACAGTCATTCTGTGCGATGGTCGCCCAAGTGTGACGGAAGGTATAGAAATGGTAGAAGTCTTCCTTCTTCATTCCCATGTCCGTACAAATTCTTCTGATACCGATGTTTACACCTGCATTGAAGCTGTCGGAATCCGTGAAACGGCTGTGAAATACGAAAAGGTATTCATCGTTTTCATCGGTAGAAAGGTATTTGTCAAAGGTAGCCTGAATGAAGGGTTCCACCCGCATTTCGATGTAGGCTTCATCTTTGCGGCTGTGACGGGTCTTGGCTCGTTTGTAGCAGATGATGCCATCCCGATAGTCGGTCTTCTTCATCAAGTAGAGGTCCACTGTATTGATGCCACCCAGACACAAGGAAAGAAGTGCCACATCTCTTCCCAGTTCGGGAGTAGAAGCCAGCATCTTGGTCTTGGGCAAGGGGCGGTTGAAGAACTCACGGCAGGCTTCTGCACTGATGGCAATCTTCGTCGTGGTATCAGACTTCGGTATCTGTACCTTCAGCCACGGGTTGAACTTGATGCGGCAGATACCCCGTTCGTCATCATTGAACTCGACCAGAGCCTTCTTGAAAATCTGCCGGACACAGGTGGGGTACATTTCCTTTGCCCGGTTGGTTTTGGACAGATACTCCAACCAATGGGTTAGAACAGCAGAGGTTAGGTAGCTAAACATAACTTTGTTAGACCCCACAAAGCGTTCCAGATGGTTTACTGCCAGCTTGTAGTTCTTGGCATTACGCTCATGCCCGTCATTGGCCATCTTCCGGATAAACTCCCGGGCATATTCGCTGAAGCAGACATCTTGATTGGTCTCTTGCAAATACTCCAGCACTTCCTTCACGTCCCAGGCGGTTGTGTCCACACGGTTCAACCGATCCATATACTCACGGACCAATCGTGAACAATGTTCTTTTACCACCGGGTCTGTCGGTTCACCACTGTCGGAAATATGCGCTGCGTCCACTACCTTATTGGTATTTATGTAAACGGACTTACGCGCATGCGTCACTCGAATATAGACTGTATAAAGTCCATCACTCTTCGGTCTCTTTACGGTTACTTTTAATGTCGTCATAATCGATTTGAATTTACATATTAAAAAACATCAGAATTATCCGGGGTAAACAGTGGAAAACATGGTGCTTTTCGGGGTAAACATAGAGCAAACATTTCTGTTCATTTGGCTCGAATAGTGCGGTCAAATGCACGAACCGTCCAAGCGCAAAACAGGCTGTAACCACCGAAAAACCGGTAATTACAGCCTGATAATGCTATAATATGATAATTCTATCTAGGAATTATTCCTCAACAGCAGCCTGTGCGGCAGCCAGACGTGCAATAGGCACACGGAACGGAGAACAGCTGACATAATTCAAGCCAACTTTGTGGCAGAACTTCACAGAAGAAGGCTCACCGCCATGTTCGCCGCAGATACCGCACTTCAAATCCGGACGGATAGCACGTCCCTTTTCAGTAGCCATGCGCACCAACTGTCCTACACCATTCTGGTCGAGTACCTGGAACGGGTCTACTTTCAGAATCTTCTTCTCCAGATAAATCGGGAGGAAGGAAGCGATATCGTCGCGTGAATAACCAAATGTCATCTGAGTCAAGTCGTTCGTACCGAATGAGAAAAACTCGGCAGAGGAAGCAATGCGGTCGGCAGTCAAGGCGGCACGCGGAATCTCAATCATTGTACCTACCTTGAAGTCGATGCTGTCACTCACTTCTTCAAACAACTGGGCAGCCTCAGCACGAATCACTTCTTCCTGCTGCTTGAACTCATACAAGATACCGGTCAAAGGCACCATGATTTCAGGATGGATTTCAACACCTTCCTTCTTCAATTCCAAAGCAGCACCCAGGATGGCACGCGTCTGCATCTGTGTAATTTCAGGATATGTATTTCCCAAACGGCAACCACGATGACCCAACATCGGATTATGCTCACAAAGTGCCTCAACACGTTGCTGGATATACTGGAGGCTTACGCCCATCGTATCTGCCATTTCCTGCTGTCCTTTCAGGTCATGGGGAACAAACTCATGCAAAGGAGGGTCGAGCAGACGTACAGTCACCGGACAACCGGCCATTGCTTTGAAGATGCCCTTGAAGTCAGCTTGCTGGTAAGGAAGAATCTTAGCCAGAGCCTTGCGACGTCCTTCGGCGTTTTCTGCCAGAATCATCTCGCGCATGGCTTTAATCTTCTCGCCTTCAAAGAACATGTGTTCCGTACGGCAAAGACCGATACCCACCGCACCAAAATTACGTGCTACTGCGGCATCATGAGGAGTATCCGCATTGGTACGAACCTGCAGCTTCGTATATTTGTCTGCCAAATCCATCAGTTCCGCAAAGTCACCGGACAGCTCAGCCGCTTTTGTCTCCACCTTGTCTTTATATACTTCACCGGTGCTTCCGTTCAAGGAGATATAGTCACCTTCTTTCAACAGTACCCCATCCACTTCCACTGTACGCGCCTTGTAGTCGATGTTCAAGGCACCTGCACCGGACACACAGCACTTACCCATACCACGGGCAACCACTGCCGCATGCGAAGTCATACCACCGCGGGCAGTCAGGATACCTTCGGCAACTGCCATACCTGCCAAATCTTCCGGAGAAGTCTCGATACGTACCATCACCACACGCTTGCCGGCAGCATGCCATTCGGCAGCATCATCGGCAAAGAATACGATTTGTCCCGTAGCGGCACCCGGAGAAGCGGGAAGACCACGGGTCAATACCTTGGCTTGCTTCAGCGCTGTCTTGTCAAATACCGGGTGGAGCAATTCGTCCAACTTATTGGGCTCACAACGCATCAATGCAGTCTTTTCGTCAATCATACCTTGATGGAGCAAGTCCATGGCAATCTTCACCATAGCGGCTCCGGTACGCTTACCGTTACGGGTCTGGAGGAACCAGAGTTTACCCTCTTGTACAGTGAACTCCATATCCTGCATATCACGGTAGTGATTTTCGAGCTTCGTCTGCAAAGCATCCAATTCTTTATAGATTTCCGGCATAGCCTCCTCCATGGAAGGATACTTGCTGGCACGTTCTTCTTCGCTTACACCGGCCAATTCAGCCCAACGTTGAGAACCGATTTTTGTAATCTGTTGCGGAGTACGGATACCGGCAACCACGTCTTCGCCTTGTGCATTAATCAAATACTCACCGTTGAAAAGGTCTTCACCGGTAGCAGCATCGCGGCTGAAGCAAACACCCGTAGCAGAGCTCTCGCCCATATTACCGAATACCATAGCCTGAACGCTTACGGCAGTACCCCATTCGTCAGGAATTCCCTCCATCTTACGATACAAGATGGCGCGTTCGTTCATCCAGGAGTTGAATACGGCACAAACGGCACCCCACAACTGCTCGTAGGCACAAGTCGGGAAGTCTTTTCCGGTTTGTTCTTTCACCGCAGCCTTGAACTTCTTCACGAGTTCCTTAAGGTCTTCCACCTCAAGCTCGTTATCCAGCTTCACGCCTTTAGCATGTTTCACCTCTTCTATAATAGCCTCGAACGGGTCTACATCTTCCTTGTTCACCGGTTTCATGCCCAGCACCACGTCGCCATACATCTGCACGAAACGACGGTAAGAGTCCCATGCAAAGCGTGCATTGCCCGTCTTACGCGTCAGGCCTTCCACCACTTCGTCATTCAAGCCAAGATTCAGGATAGTGTCCATCATGCCCGGCATGGAAGCGCGTGCACCCGAACGAACGGAAACCAGCAACGGATTCTCCACATCACCGAATTTGGAACGCATCAGCGTCTCCACATGGGCAATGGCTTGTTCAACTTCATTCTTCAACAGAGCAACGACTTTATCCTGCCCCATTTCATAATATTCCGTACAAACTTCTGTCGTTATTGTAAAGCCCGGAGGAACCGGAACCCCTATAAGGTTCATTTCTGCAAGGTTAGCACCTTTCCCACCCAAAAGGTTTCTCATATCGGCCTTTCCTTCTGCCTGGCCGTTACCAAAGGTATAAACTCTTTTTTTGTCCATAATATAAATTTAAAGTTTTTGATAGTGATTTCTCTTTTCTGTCCGCAAATCTAAGTATATTTCGCAGACTAGAAAACTTTTTCAGAAAAAACTTTATGCTAAAATGCAATTTCGACATTGCAATCTTTAATATTTCATTTCATAGAGAGAAATCCCGAAAAAATGTCTATTTTTGCCGAAGAATTTATTAGATTGGTGTAAAAGTGGCAAGAAAGAGAAAAGAACTTCCCCTACTGGAGAAGGTGACAATTACGGATGTGGCTGCCGAAGGAAAAGCCATCGCAAAAGTCAATGATTTGGTGATTTTCGTACCATATGTCGTCCCCGGCGATGTAGTTGACCTGCAAATTAAGAGAAAAAAGCATCATTATGCTGAAGCCGAGGCTGTGAAATTCCATGAATATTCGGCAGTACGGGCAGTTCCATTCTGCCAACATTATGGTGTATGCGGCGGTTGTAAATGGCAGGTTCTCCCCTATTCCGAGCAAATCAAGTATAAGCAAAAACAAGTAACGGACAACCTCACCCGCATCGGCAAAATCGAATTGCCGGAAATCTCTCCGATATTAGGTTCAGAAAAAACTCAGTTCTACCGGAATAAACTGGAGTACACTTTTTCCAACAAACGTTGGCTGACAACAGAAGAGGTTCAGCAGAATGTAGTGTACGAACAGATGAATGCCGTAGGCTTCCATATTCCCAATGCTTTCGATAAAGTGCTTGCCATAGAAAAGTGCTGGTTGCAGGACGATATATCCAACCGCATCCGCAATGCGGTACGCGACTATGCCTACCAGCACAACTATTCCTTCATCAACCTGCGTACGCATGAAGGAATGCTACGCAATATGATTGTGCGTACCTCTACCACCGGCGAACTGATGGTAATCCTCATCTGCAAGATAGAGAAAGAGGAGGAAATGGCTCTGTTCAAGCAAATGCTGCAATACATAGCAGATACATTCCCCGAAATCACTTCCCTGCTATACATTATTAATAATAAGTGCAACGATACCATCACCGACCTCGAGGTACACACCTTCAAGGGAAAAGACCACATCTTCGAGGAAATGGAGGGACTGCGCTTCAAGGTAGGTCCCAAATCTTTCTATCAGACCAACTCCGAACAAGCCTACAACCTCTACAAAGTAGCACGCAACTTTGCCGGACTGACCGGTAACGAGCTTGTTTATGACCTTTATACCGGCACGGGTACCATTGCCAATTTCGTATCCAAGCACGCACGCCAGGTAATCGGCATAGAATATGTGCCCGAAGCCATTGAAGACGCCAAGGTCAATGCCGAGATTAACGGAATTAAAAACACATTGTTCTTTGCCGGAGATATGAAAGACATGCTGACACAAGACTTCATCAACCAATACGGCCGTCCCGATGTCATCATCACCGACCCTCCCCGTGCCGGAATGCACCAGGATGTAGTGGATGTCATTCTGTTTGCCGAGCCCAAACGCATCGTATACGTCAGCTGTAATCCGGCTACGCAGGCGCGCGACCTGCAACTGCTCGATGCGAAATATAAAGTGAAGGCCGTTCAACCGGTAGACATGTTCCCGCACACCCACCATGTGGAAAACGTAGTATTATTGGAATTAAAAGATTGAAAGTACAAGTAGTTTTCAATCGTAAATCGTAAATTGTCTAATCGTAAATTAAAACCAGTCGTGGCAAAAGAAAAAATTACAGCAAGAGCCCGCACACAATATACGGACTACATGGTGAAGGAACCGATGGAGCTCATGGAGTTTCTGGCAGCTAAAATGCCGGACGCCAGCCGCACCAAGCTGAAATCATTGCTGAGCAAACGCATTATATATGTGGACAGCGTTATCACTACACAATACAATTTTCCTCTGAAACCGGGTATGAAAGTACAAATCAGCCGTGAGAAGGGACGTAAAGAGTTCAACCATAAACTGATGAAGATTGTATACGAGGATGCCTATATCATCGTGATAGAGAAGATGCAGGGTTTGCTGTCCGTCAACACTGACCGGCAAAAGGAACGTACCGCCTATACCATCTTGAATGAATACGTGCAACGCTCGGGCAAGCAGCACCGTGTACACATCGTGCACCGCCTGGACCGTGACACCTCCGGCTTGATGATGTTTGCCAAAGACGAGAAAACCCAACGTACACTACGCGATAACTGGCATGACATTGTAACAGACCGGCGATACGTAGCCGTGGTGGTCGGCGAGATGGAAAAAGATGCAGGAACCGTGGTTTCTTGGTTGACAGACCGCAAGCTGTATGTATATTCAAGTCCGACAGATGACGGGGGACAAGAATCCATTACGCATTACCGTACCATCAAACGAGCCAATGGATACTCTCTTGTTGAACTGAACCTGGAAACGGGACGAAAAAACCAGATACGTGTACACATGCAGGATTTGGGGCATCCCATTATCGGCGACGGACGCTATGGACTGGAAGACGTAAATCCTATCGGACGCTTGGCCCTGCATGCTTTCAAACTCTGTTTCTATCATCCCGTCACGGGAGAGCTGATGCGGTTTGAAACACCTTATCCGGGAGAGTTCAAGAAATTGGTTTTGAAGAATAAGTAAAAAGCTGACATACAATAAAAAACGGAGCAATTGATTTGCTCCGTTTTTTATTGATAAGCATGTCGTCATTGCCGACGCATACGAAAAGGCTGTCCGTGAATATTATCTTGATATTCCCTCCAGCTATTATACCAAGTACCACTGAAAGAATAAGAATCAGCCATGGCTCCTTCAATGTAAGCCATGCTGCCACCATCATAGAATTCCAATTCCATCAGATTGTAAGCCCCACTAACCCAATTCCATCTGAAAAGCAAATAATTCGGGTCGCCATATGAACCAATAGTACCTTGGTTGCGCGCGTTAAAGGTCATAATCGTCCCCCTACCCCAAGTATATGCCCCGAAATCTATTTCTTCAGATGTATACCATTCACCGGGCAGATTATATTCCGTTTCTTCCTCACTATCACATGATGTCAATCCTAATACAAGGACAAACAACAATAACATTTTTGTGTATTTCAACATATTATTCATAAGCCATACTTTATTTATAATTAGCATCTACCATCATAACAACCACTCCATCCAGTTTACCGGATAAATAATGTTCGCGCACCCATACATTATCAAAGTACTTGATTTCACCGGCACCATAATTCAGAGTCAACCCCTCCATAGACTTATCCATCCATTTCCAAGTAAAAGTACGTGAAGTCGTTTCATAGGGACGGGACTCGCCTCCGCGATAATACTCCCAGATTTCCTGTCCAGAATTATCAGCCTTGGCAAACTTCAGCTGATGACTGCATAACACTTCAACTCCATCTTTGTTTTCCGTCTGATATTCTTCTATCCACGTCTTCCCACACAATTTGTCGTCGCTATTCTGCATGGTATAATATACATCATCCCCACAAGACGCCAGCCCAATCGTAAATACACACAACAGCAATATCTTCACATAATTCAAAGTCTTCATAAGTTATCGAGTTTAGTTAATACTTGCGGACAAACATACACAAAAAAAATGAAACACTTAATACTTATCCTGGAATTTCTTGTAGAAGACAAGGAATAAAATAAATCCCATCAGTGCAAACGGTACGCCTGCCAATGCGGGATAACGGTATCCTCCACTCAAGGCAAGACCTCCGATATAGGCTCCGATAGCATTCCCCAAATTGAAGGCCATCTGCACACAAGCGCCTCCCAACATTTCTCCTCCAGGGGCCACACGAATCATCAACACCTGCTCCGGACTGGAGACGGCAAACAAACCTGCCGTACAGAGTGTCATCAATATTGCCGAACACCACGGATAGGGCGAGAGTAAAAATATCAATAATAAAATAACACATATCATCCCTTGCACCACCGTACCTACCTTTCCCGGAGTGTACCGGTCGGACATGCGCCCACTGACCAGATTGCCGGCAACCATTCCGAATCCTGCCAGTACCATCAGTGCCGTAATGCTTTCCGCACTAAAACCGGAAACCTCGGTCAGCAACGGGTCTGGAATATCACAGAAAAACTGACGGAACATATAGATGGAGAAACATTTTGCTACAAAAGGAATTACCAGTGCTGCAAGTGTATTTACCCAGCCAAGCTGTGACATTTCAATATATAACGGAAGCATGATTGCTTCCATCGGAAGTACCATCAGGGCTACTACCAGATTCATGATCGCGCCTTTTCCTTTGAACTCAAATTTTGCAAGCGCATAACCACACATGGAGTTTACAAGCAGATCAAGAACCAGGATGAGTGCAATGTAAAGCAAGGTGTTCTTAAATACCTGAGGAAGATTCATTCTGGTAAATACTTCTACATAGTTATTAAAAGAAGCCGATACCGGAAAGAATGTTTTCAGGGAGTTCATATTTGCAAAAATCTGAGATTCCGGTTTCAGAGACGCGGAAATCATCCAGATCAGAGGAGAAACAAAGATAATACCTATGACAATATTTCCAAAATAAAACATAAATTTGGAAAAAGCCGCAGAAAATTTCATTGATGATTTTTTCATTTTCCTGTCCTCCTTAATCAGTTGCAGTAGTTACTTTCTTCATTAACAGTGACATTGCCACAACAATAACGAAGAATACAGTTGCGATTGAGCAGGCATAACCAAAGTTACCTTTCTGGAAGCCCTGTGTATAAATGTAATATACCAGAGTTTTGGTGGAGTTCTTTGGTCCGCCCTGTGTCATGATATATGGCTGTGTGAACAGCTTCATTGCCTGGATCATAGTGATCATAATAACATATTTTATAGTTCCTTTCAGTCCCGGAAGTGTGATAAACAGGAACTGATTCCATTTGTTTGCACCATCTACAGATGCTGCCTCATACTGATCTTTCGGAATTCCCTGAAGACCTGCCAGGAAAATCATCATCTGATAACCTGCGCCCTGCCATGCAGACATGAAGATAATGGA
>ENA-OPRT01001077-OPRT01001077.1-human-gut-metagenome-genome-assembly--contig:-NODE-1077-length-11238-cov-5.109184_pt1 | contig 11238 bp, 11 predicted proteins | sample MGYA00241895_ERZ501884 | MGnify/ENA primary metagenome ERZ501884 (study PRJEB25962, sample SAMEA2042225) | human gut metagenome | biome: human gut; feature: human-associated habitat; material: faeces...
AGGATCACAGGAGCGGAATCACTGGTGCGATGGATCAACCCGGATGCCTCGAACTCACCGGCAAGGCGCTGAGAGACTGACCATCTTGCCCCCCCCGCTGGCGGGAACGAGTAAGGAGAAAACCATGTGGACCACATTCCTGGTCGCATTGAAAGCGAACTTGCGTAACCGGCCGGCACTGTTCTGGATGATCGTGTTCCCGATCGTGCTGGCGACGATGTTCAACGGAATATTCGGAGGACTGTCCGAAGGATACGAACTCAAGCCGGTGCCGATGGCCGTCATCGAGGATGCCAACTGGCGGCAGGCGGGCGGCGCCCGCACCTTCATCGACGCGCTGTCCGGATCGAAGGAGTCATCAACGTCGGTGGCATCGTCGGCCGACGCTCCGCGCACCGCCATCAGCCAGCCGTTGTTGACCGTCACCAAGGTCGACAACGCGAAGGAAGCCGAGCGGCTGCTCGCCGAGTGCCGCGAGGCAGTTCTCTCTCTTTTTTCGTCCATGCCAACTGTTGGCGGTAAGCGGGAAATAACCTATCTTTGTCCGTCAGATAAAACAATCCTGTCATCATGAAGAATTTACGTAACTGCTATGCAGCGTTCCTGCTGTTTGCCTTGCTGTTCGTTGCGGCTGCCGCCCCGGCACAAACCGATCTGCAGCAAAAACTGGGTCGGATTTCCGCCATTACGGAAACCCGTCCGTTGGAGTCCACCCGGTTCTCCGAGAAGTATGTAACCTATTTCACCCAGCCGTTGGACCACCGTCGTCCCGAAAAGGGCAGTTTCCGCCAGCGTGTGATTGTCTCCCACGTCGGCTTCGACCGTCCCACGGTGATTGTAACCGAAGGCTATGGAGCCGCCTATGCCCTCAACCCCAAGTATCGCGAGGAACTTTCAGAGTTGCTCGATGCCAACATGATTTTTGTGGAATACCGTTATTTCCTGGAATCCACCCCTGAGCCCAAAGACTGGCAATACCTCACCGCCGAGAATTCCGCAGACGACCTGCACGCCGTCCGCAACGCCTTTAAAAGCATCTATCCCGGCAAATGGATTGCGACCGGCATCAGCAAGGGCGGGCAGACTACCCTGCTCTACCGCACGTTCTATCCGGACGACGTGGATATTTCCGTGCCTTATGTAGCTCCGCTCTGCTACGGGGTGGAAGACGGACGCCACGAGCCTTTCCTCAGGAAAGTGTCTACTCCGGAGGACCGCAAACGGATTGAGGACTTCCAGTTGGAAGTGTTGAAACGGAAAGCCGCACTGCTCCCCCGCTTTGAGAAATATTGCAATGAAAAAGGACTCAAGTTCCGTGCGCCCGTTGAAGAGATATACGACTATTGCGTGCTGGAGTATTCTTTTGCCCTTTGGCAGTGGGGAACTCCCGTCAGCAGCATCCCTGCCACCACGGCCTCGGACGATGAGATATTTGCCCATCTGCTCGACATCAGTAATCCCGACTACTTCATTGCCGACAGTCCCACAGCCTCATTCTTCGTGCAGGCCGCCCGCGAACTGGGCTATTACGGCTACGATACGAAGCCTTTCAAGAAGTATCTTTCCATCCAATCGAGCAAGGATTACCTGCATCGTCTGATGCTTCCCGAAGAGCTGAAAGACATGCCCTTCGACAAGACCCTAAGCAAGAAAATCACGAAGTTCCTAAAAGAGAATGACCCGAAAATGATATTCATCTACGGACAGAACGACCCGTGGACGGCTGCCGGAGTGACCTGGCTGAAAGGGAAGAAGAACATCCATGTATTCGTAGAGCCCGGCGGAAGCCATCGGGCACGCATCGGCACACTGCCCGAAGAGGAAAAGAAGCAAGTGATGGAGCTGATAAATGAATGGTTGAAACAATAAAAACGGATGGTCCGTGTGGCATGAACAGACCATCCGTTTACTCCTGACAGACCATCTGTTCAACCTCAACAGATGGTCTGTTTTTTTATTCTATAATTTGTGCATCCTCAATATCGTCCACTGCCTTTACTGAAGCATCCGGTGTCTTCGGGCGGCGACGCGTAAACTTGAACCAGTTCAGCAGTTCCGAAGCCGCATAGACCAGACTGCTGATACCGATAATGATAAATGCCGTGGAGCGTACTCCCGTAGGATTGAACAGCGCAACCAAGCCGGCAAGCAGAATCAATACCGGAACCACATAAAAACCTCCCGGTACCGGCATCCAGCGACGGGCAGCGGAAAGCGAGGCAATCTGTTGCACTCCTCCCATCACCAGGATAAATCCCAATACAAATGTCAGCAAATCGGCAAAGAAACCGGGCATGATAATCAGCCACAAGCCAAACAGCAGGCTGCCCACCCCCTCGACAGGGAAACGGCTGCGCATCTCCGTGCTCTGTGCAAAGTAGCCTATGATGCTGACAAGCGAAGGCACCAGGAAAATGACACCTATCGTAATCACAAAGTAATCACCGGCCTGGTCGGGAAACATCACCAGCACCAAACCGATAACCAGCGCACATATCGCACGCAAAAATGAGTAACTTAATCCTTTCATGAGTCTATGTTTTTTTGCGAAGATACATCTTTATCCGAATAACTCCACACGAAAATCCCGAAAAATCAGTTTACATTCAGCCAGGCATTCATATCTTCGGCCACAAAGAGCCAGTATAATAACAATAGTACAGCAATAACTACGCCTATGGCAACTAAATGTTTTCTATTCATAGTTTGTTCCTTTCTTTTTTTGAATGAATATTCGTTTTTACTACACTTATAAGAACAATATTTCAAGAAAAATGTTCTTATCCAGAAAAAAAGTCATATTTATTTTGGCAGTTAAAACAAAGTGCTTATATTTGTCGCGAAAACGAAGACAGGCTGCACCTCAGCATAAAAAATGAACAAGTTCATTTTATTATACATTCGGTTTGCACTGTCTTTGCCCCTAATAAAACAAAAAAAGTCAATGAAAACAATGTTAGTAAATACATATTGGTGGTGGCACCCGTTACAACTCCGACAGTCGTAAGGGAGCAGCGCTCGTATGTATATATGTAATATATAGTAAAAAACAAAAAGAGCCCTGTCGCACCAAGCGACGGGGCTCTTTTCGTTTAAGCAATAATGCGTTTTGATTTCTGAAATAGTAAATAGTAAATCGTCAAATAGTAAATAACATGATGAATTTCTTAGTTGACAAAGAAGGTTATTACGGAGAGTTCGGCGGGGCATACGTTCCCGAAATCCTCCACAAATGTGTAGAAGAGTTGCAGAACACCTACCTCAAAGTGCTGCAAAGTGAGGACTTCAAGCGTGAATACGACCAGTTGCTGCGCGACTACGTGGGACGCCCTTCCCCACTCTACTTGGCACACCGCTTGTCCGAGAAGTACGGTTGCCGGATTTACCTCAAGCGTGAAGACCTGAACCACACCGGTGCCCACAAAATCAACAACAGCATCGGGCAGGTATTGCTGGCACGCCGCATGGGCAAGCGCCGCATCATCGCCGAAACCGGAGCCGGGCAGCACGGGGTGGCCACAGCCACCGTCTGCGCCTTGATGAACATGGAATGCATCGTCTACATGGGTAAGACCGACGTAGAGCGCCAGCGCGTCAATGTGGAGAAGATGAAGACCTGCAATTGCATAAATACTGGATGGATTTCCGTAGTATTCGCTGAAATAAGGAAGCATAGCCTCGACAACTTCCGGGGCTGTTTTTGTTGTTGCCGCATTGTCCAGATAAATCATTGTTGTTCACTCCTTGTCATTTCTATCGCTGTTTCTGTTTTTCTCTAATTGCCGGCTCTGCTGAACCAGCTCTCCGAGGCTGATGGAATCCACAGCGTTCGTAATTCCCTCATTGATCCTCTGCCACACAAAACGCGTGACGCAGAAATCGGCCGCATCGCAGCCGCCTAGGCCTTCATTGACCGAGCACGTGACTGCCTCGAGTCCGCCCTCCAGCACACGGAGAACATCTCCTACCGAAATGGAATCTGCCGGTTTTGCAAGTACATATCCACCGCCTGCTCCCCGCACACTCTCAATGAATCCGGCTTTTCGAAGCGGACGCACCAGCTGCTCCAGATAGCTCTCTGAGATATTCTGGCGTTCTGAAATGCTGGCAATGGACACTGCACCCTCTTCTTCGTGACTCGCCAGATCGATCATGGCACGCAGACCATATCTTCCTTTGGTCGATAATTTCATTCCTGGTTCTCCTTTTTCCTGTGCTGTCGTTTTCCAATTCCGACAGTTTTAATCGGATTTATTTCTCACTCAGAATAGCACCTATCACGGGGTTCTGTCAAGGAGTTTTTTCGCATATTTTAGACTATCTGCGCAATGCCGTGAAAGGAGTCTATCCCATGCTGAAAATCACAAGAAAGAACACGCTTCTTCTTGGCACACTGATCCTGACCGCGTCCGGGATCATCTGCAGAATTCTTGGATTTCTCTATAGAATATTCCTGTCGCGCCGGATCGGTGCGGAAGCCTTTGGTATCTACCAGCTCGCCACACCACTCTACGCACTGATGCTCTCCCTTGGCGCAGGCGGCATGCAGACGGTGCTCTCGCGCTTTGTCGCATCGTACCTTGCCAAAAAGGATTCCAGACGGGCAAAGATCTGTCTGGCGGCCGGATGCGGCATTGTAGTGATACTTTCCTTCTCCGCCTCCATCTTTCTCTTTTTCAGCGCGGATTTTATCGGAACACGGCTTCTTTTTGAGCCGCGGACGATTCTGCTCCTCCGGATTTTATCACTCGGCATTCTCCCCTCCGGGATCCACAACTGTCTCTCGGCATGGTATCTTGGCCAGAATCAGACGGCACTGCCTTCTTTTTGCCAGCTTTTGGAACAGTTCGTGCGCATGGGCGCTTCCTACCTTGCCTGGCTTTTCTGTCTTTCCACAAGCCTCCCCTCTGCCGCTGTCGCTGCATTCGGTACTGCCGCCGGCGAACTCTTTTCGTGTCTCTTTCTGATGGCCTGCCTGTCCGTCTCGCACAGCAGGTCCCCTCAGAAACACCGCCCGATTTCTGTTTTTTTCAAAGAAAAGACCCTCTGGTACGATACCTTCCGAGAGCTTGCCGTTTTGAATCTTCCGCTTACGCTGAACCGTATTCTTCTGAATGTCCTCCACAGCATTGAAAGTGCTCTGCTCCCCGGCTGTCTGGTCACTTTCGGTCTTTCCCGGAAAGCAGCGCTCTCGCAGTATGGCATTCTCACCGGTATGGCACTTCCGATGATCTTTTTTCCATCTGCCATCACCCACGCGGTGTCCGTCATGCTTCTGCCCGGCGTAGCAAAACAGCAGGCCGACGGTACGCCGGAGCAAATATCAGACACGATCCGTTATACAATTTCTTTCTGTGTGCTGCTTGGCACTTCCGCTGTTTTTGCCTTTTTCTTTTTCGGTCCGTGGCTTGGACGTTTCCTTTTTCAAAACGAAGAAGTCGGCGTTTTTCTGCGTATCCTTTCATTTTTAAGTCCTTTTCTCTATCTGGAAACGATACTTGGAAGCATTTTAAACGGCCTTGGAAAAACTTCTCTCGTTTTTTTCCAGAACCTTGCCGGAGATGTAATTCGTATTCTTGCAATTCTTTTTCTCGTCCCGGTTTTAGGCATCCGTGGCTATCTCTATGGTATTCTTGCAAGTGAACTTACCATTATGACAATGGCACTTTTGTTCCTGCATCGGGAATCTGCAAACGGATTTGCTGTTCATTGATACCTTTTTTCTATCTTTTTTAAGAGAAACAGAATTTTCGCCGAAAAAATATCGACAATCTTCGCGTTATGTATTATAATTTATAGATAGTTTGCGACGGGGCACACAAGAACGCTCCTCTGTCCGCAGCTAGAAAAGAAGTGCATCTAAGATAAAGGAGAACGAAAATGAGCCTTGAATTTGTAAGAAAACTTCCCACCCCAACAGAGATCCGGGAACAATATCCCTTAAGCGCCCGCGCAACCGAAATCAAAAAACAGCGTGACGCTGAAATCGCAAAAGTCTTTACCGGGGATTCCGATAAATTTCTTGTTATCGTAGGACCTTGCTCCGCAGACAACGAAGACGCTGTTCTGGAGTACAATCACCGTCTGGCAAAGGTTGCCGACAAAGTATCCGACAAACTGATCATCATCCCGCGTGTCTATACCAACAAACCGCGTACCACAGGTGAAGGCTACAAAGGTATCGTTCATCAGCCGGACCCGGAAGGAAAGCCGGACCTGCTGCACGGCCTGATTGCCATGCGTAAAATGCATATGCGTGTAGTAGAAGAGACTGATCTGACTTCTGCAGACGAAATGCTGTATCCGTCCAACTGGAGCTATCTGTCCGATATTCTCTCCTATGTTGCGGTCGGCGCACGTTCCGTAGAAAACCAGGAGCACCGTCTGACTGTTTCCGGCATCGACATTCCGGCCGGCATGAAAAACCCGACCAGCGGTGATCTTTCTGTTATGATCAACTCCGTCATTGCCGCACAGGGCTCCCACTCCTTTATTTACCGTACCTGGGAGGTAAAGACAAGCGGAAATCCGCTGGCGCACACCATTCTCCGCGGTGCGACCAACAAGCACGGCAACTCCGTGCCGAACTATCACTACGAGGAAAATGTTTGGAATGACTTTGGACACCGATAGAGCGAATGGAAAGAATGGGGGAGGTGTAATTGTATTTAATGTATGGATAAATAGAAGTTATTACTGGTAACAATAATAAAATACTTGCCGAAAGCCATCCGTCGAAAGCCGTATAAGAAAAGTGAATGTCGAACAAATATTCAGTAGGGGCAGACATTATTTCAATAATAAGCCAGGATACTAATAAGGCGCTCAGAACTAGTAATGTATTTTCAATCCATATATTGGCAAACAATGTTTTGCCGCATACACCAAATACTTTCTTCAATCCATATTCTTTTCCGCGGCGTAATAATGCTACCAGGTAAAGATTAATAAAATTCAAGATGCCGGTGAGGAGCAATAACAGGCATACGCCCGACAAAATAATTAAGTGGGAATGGTTTCCCGAAAGAAACATAGCAGGTTCACGGTCTGTTAAAGAACCGTCCCAGTAAATATCCTTCACAGAAATTAAAGAAAATGTATGTGTGCGAGTATCATATTTAGGGTCATTTATATACCGTGGGACGCTACCTGTCTTATTTATGGCATTTATATCTGTACCGGGTAGGAAACGATAGAGCTCTGTATTCATCCTTTCCCAATGTTGGGATAATTTAGAAGAGAGGATGATATCAAAGTTAATTGTAGTTTTACACTCAGGTTCTCCTACAATGCCTTCTACGGTAATATCTTTGCCATTGCTATAACGTAGTACTTTACCTATCGGATTTTCATTACCGAAAATCTTACAGGCGTATTTTTCTGTTAATAATGCCGACTGAGGTGTTGTGAGAGATAGCTTTCCTTGCACTATAGGATAATGAAATAACTGGAAAAATACACTGTCGGTAACGAGGCTACGTGCCGGAATACGGTTGGTACCGGAAATGACATAGTCCTTTTCCAATGGAATATAGGTGGTCATAGCTTCTACGAAACGATTGTCGATAGAAATGGTATCATAGTTATATTGTTTCAGTCCACTCAGTCCCCGGTTACCTTCTGTATTGGTACAGATAGCATACACATGCTCCCTGTCGATGCAATGTGTGTCCACTGTCAGTTCCCTATGGATATATCGCATCAAGATGATACTGCATGCCAGACTGAATGCCAGTCCCAGTAAATTAATGATAGTATACGATTTAGAACGCATTAAAAAGCGCCAAGCATATTTCAGTGTTTTCATATTTAATGTGTGTTTATTCTGATCTTATAATTTTTGCGGGATCAATTTGAGCAGCTTTGTGTATTTGCCAAATTAATGTGCTTGATGAAATAAAGGAAATGATAGCTAGAACTGCTAAATAAATTCCTATATCTACAGGTATTTTTAGTACAAAATCCCGTGTATACATATATATGAGGTAATAGGCAAGTGGAATAGCTAATACAAATGCACAACCTATTACTTTGATATATTTGCGGAACAATAGCAGGTAAAGGTCTTTCATCCCTGCGCCATTTACTTTGCGGATGGCAATTTCACGATAACGTTGTCGGATATCAAATAAGGATAATCCAAATAATCCCAAACAGGAGATGATGATTGCTATCAAGGCAAAGACAAAGTAAATGTTTGTGTATAGTTCCTTATAAATCTGGCAGGCTTCATCAAAGTGCCCCAGCAGTTTATATAAATAGATCTTTTCCGCACAAATCCAGCGGTACTCCAGCGAGCGTTTATTATTGGATACCACTTCCAGAAGCTGGTTATAAAGTGCCAAGGCTTCATCAGCCTTCTCTTTGTCGTGGTAATCGGCAGCCAATGCGCGATAACAGTAACAATTCGAGTACTTTCTTTGCGCATACAGGGATAATGGTACCAGGGCCAAAGATGGCAGCGGCACCGTGTTCATATAAGAAATCATAATCTTGAGCCGGAATTACGCCGCCGATGATAACCATGATATCTTCACGGCCGCGTTTTTTGAGCTCTTCAATAAGCTGTGGCATAAGTGTTTTATGGCCGGCAGCCAAGGAGCTGATGCCGACGATGTGAACGTCATTATCTACAGCGTCTTGGGCAGCTTCTTCCGGAGTTTGGAATAAAGGTCCGATATCTACGTCATAGCCCATATCGGCGAAGGCGGTAGCAATAACTTTCGCACCGCGGTCATGACCGTCCTGACCCATTTTAGCGATAAAGATACGAGGTCGACGACCTTCGCGTTCTTCGAAGTCATCGGTCATCTGACGTACTTCGGAGATAACATCATCATCGCTGAATTCACTGCTGTATACGCCGGAGATGGAGCGGATGATTGCTTTATGACGACCGCAAACTTTTTCAACGGCATCGGAAATTTCACCCTTGGAAGCACGAGCACGTGCCGCTTCTACGGCTAATTCCAATAAGTTGCCTTCGCCGGTTTCCATGGAATGCGTAATGGCATCGAGGCATTGGCGAACTTTGTCGTTGTCGCGGTTAGCTCTTAATTTTTCAAGACGTTCAATCTGAGCCAAACGTACGGTAGTATTATCTACTTCGAGGATATCGAGCGGATCTTCTTTGTCTAAGCGCATATAGTTAACGCCGACAATTTTTTCACTGCCGGAGTCGATATGAGCCTGACGACGAGCGGCGGCTTCTTCGATACGCATCTTAGGAAGGCCGGTGTCGATAGCTTTGGACATACCGCCGAGTTCTTCGATTTCTTGAATATGAGCCCAAGCTTTGCGAATCAATTGGTTGGTCAAGAATTCTACATAATAGGAACCGCCCCATGGGTCGATAACCTTACATACCTTGGTTTCATCCTGGATATAAAGCTGCGTATTACGAGCAATACGTGCGGAGAAGTCGGTCGGCAAGGCGATGGCTTCGTCAAGCGCATTCGTATGAAGCGACTGGGTATGGCCCAAAGCAGCCGCCATAGCTTCGATACAAGTACGGGTAATATTGTTGAACGGATCCTGTTCGGTGAGACTCCAACCGGATGTCTGCGAATGCGTACGGAGCGCCATGGATTTAGGGTTTTCAGGTTTGAAGCTGTTAACGATTTTAGCCCATAACATACGGCCGGCACGCATTTTGGCGATTTCCATGAAGTAGTTTTTACCCATAGCCCAGAAGAAGGACAAACGAGGGGCGAACTGGTCAATAGTTAAGCCGTGTTGGGTACCGGTACGGAGATACTCAAGACCGTCAGCCAAAGTATAACCCAATTCGATATCGGCGGTAGCACCGGCTTCTTGCATATGGTAACCGGAAATGGAGATACTGTTAAATTTAGGCATGTATTTGGATGTATAAGCGAAAATATCGCCGATAATACGCATGGAAGCGGCCGGAGGATAGATATATGTGTTACGTACCATGAACTCTTTCAAAATATCATTTTGAATCGTACCGGCCATAACTTTTTTATCAACGCCTTGTTCTTCACCGGCTAAGATGTAGAACGCCATGATTGGCAAAACGGCGCCGTTCATTGTCATGGATACGGACATTTGATCGAGTGGAATACCGGAGAAGAGGATTTCCATGTCGAGGATGGAGTCAACGGCTACGCCTGCTTTACCAACGTCGCCTACAACGCGTGGATGGTCGGAGTCATAACCGCGGTGAGTGGCAAGGTCAAAGGCGATGGATAAGCCTTTCTGACCGGCGGCGAGGTTACGACGATAGAAGGCGTTGGATTCTTCGGCAGTGGAGAAACCGGCGTACTGACGTACTGTCCAAGGACGGGTTACATACATGGTAGCGTATGGGCCACGTAAATATGGCGGTAAACCGGCCATATAGGATAAGTGATTACAATCGGCGTAAGCACCCTGATCATAAAGCGGTGCTACATCGATTTGTTCCATCGTGCGATAGAAGTTTTCATCAAAGGATTTGCCTGTTTCAGCTTTTAACTGTGTAAGCCATTCTTGAGCCGCTTGCTCATTGGCTTCGGCCCCGGCAAATGGGATATTTGCGAAATTAGGTATTTTAGCCATTATTTAATCATCCCCTTTTCTTGTTGCATCCGTAACAGTGTTTCGTAGCAGTTGGAGCGTACACTGATGTAGTCATCCATACCGGCAGCATCACACATTTCTTTTAATTCAGGTGATGGAGCGCCTGCGAGGAATACTTTCATTTCAGGGCGCTGTGCTTTGATGCCTTTGGTAACGGCCGGAGCCAATTCCGGATACGTATCATCGGTGGAGCATACAATAGCTACGTCCGCTTTGGATTCAAGCGCTGCTGCTACGGCGTCATCAACCGTTTTGAAACCGTTATTTAAGGCTACATCAAAGGCGGCAACCTGCATGAAGGATGTAACAAAGTCGGCACGGGCTTTATGTTGTGGAATAGGACCCATGTTAGCCAAGAAGATATGAACATTGTCACCGGTTTCGGCAACAAATTCTTCCGTCGTGCGGCGTAATTTTTCATAACGTTCGGTCCAGCGATGAGCTTCGATTGGCGAAACGGTTTCACCTTGGCTATCGGTGGCGAGGGCATTCGTAATTTCACCGAAGGTAGCACCGGCAGTGAGGGCCGTTTTTACAGCGCCGATAAGCGACATAGGTTCGCTGAAGTCGGAGTCTTTAAGAACTTGTAAAGCTTCGTCGTGGGCTGCATTTCCTCTTTGCTATTATTAGAAAGACGTTGCTTTCAAGCCTTTT
>ENA-OPRT01001094-OPRT01001094.1-human-gut-metagenome-genome-assembly--contig:-NODE-1094-length-11113-cov-16.351601_pt1 | contig 11113 bp, 9 predicted proteins | sample MGYA00241895_ERZ501884 | MGnify/ENA primary metagenome ERZ501884 (study PRJEB25962, sample SAMEA2042225) | human gut metagenome | biome: human gut; feature: human-associated habitat; material: faeces...
ATTCCGATCTTTATTGCAAGCGGAAAACAGAAGGATTGAGCCTTGGGCAGCTACAACCTTAAGCTATCTGAATCATCCTACAAGACAAGATTATGCGGTGAAATATATCCGTCCGGCATTGGAAAAACTGACAGAAGTTCAACGCACCGGAGATATCTTTTTCCCTCGCAATTGGGTCGGGGCTTTATTAAGGAATCACGATAGCGAAGCGGCCTACAAAGAAGTAGAAGCTTTTTTATCGGTTTATCCCGACTATCCGCCTTTATTAAAAAACAAAATACTGCAAGCGGCTTATCCTCTTTACAGAAAATATGCAGATAAGAAAAAATAAACTGAAAGAATCAAGGATTCATTACACCTTGATAGACAGCATGGCGTAATGTACCCTTTTCATCATCGCTATCATAGTCCCAGTACATAGCCCCCAGCATCCCTTTCTGATGCAGGAACTGGCACTTGAATGCGATGGACTGGGCATTCTCATAATTAACGACCACATGTCCTTGCGAATTTATCATATAAGGAACTTGTGCCGCACTATCCCAACAACTCTGTAAAGAATCCAAAGCGATAATATGACGATAATCCAATAATTCCGGAGCTTCATTAGTCCCATGCCCATAGAACGGAATACCCAATACCAAGCGTCCGACAGGAAAACCTGCGGCAACATGGGCGGCAACCGCATCCTCGCAAGACCATTCCTCAGTCATTTCCGAACGGTACAAGGCCGAATGGTGATTAGGAGATTCCTCCATATCGTATGTCATGATATTGACATAATCCACATAAGGTTCGACAGCCTTTAAGTTGTAATATTTGGCACCTGCCTGTGTAGCAATGGTCAGCAGTTTGTCTTTACCGATAGCATGGCGTATATCCTTCATCAACAAAGAAAAGTTATCAGTATCTTCCGGCGAAAAAGATACACCGGCAGTTCCTATACCGGGATATTCCCAATCTATATCAATTCCGTCCAAATCAAACTGGTCTATCACCCGTTTACAATCTGCGGCAAACGCCATACGTGTACTATCTGTCTGTGCCATCTCACTAAACCGACTGCTTCCCCACCCGCCTACGGACAGCAAAACTTTCAAAGACGGTTTTTTTTCACGCAGCCCCACTACCATTTGCAAACGTGGTTCATTATCTATACGTATTCCTTTGAAATTATCTGTAACATGCCCGAACGCATAATTAATATGAGTCAAACATGCCGGATCAGGCGTACTTTCTCCCCATGAGGTGACATATGCCAAAACCACATATTTCGATTCATTCTCCGCTACCTCAATCTGCGAAGACCGCTTTTTGTCCTGACAGGCAACCACCAGCAGCAAAAAGGAAAGACCTGCTATTAATTTAAAGGTTCTCATACATAATAAAAGAGTTTAAAACAATGAGAGCTATCCGATTTATCTGTAACCGGCAGCAAACTCTTTTGAAATCGAATTATTCAAACTCATACAAACATCGGCACTGAAATCCTTTCCACAACGAATCACATGGTCCCAGTCATCTTCCGACAGTTCATCCAAATCATCCCGGCGGATACGATATTTTAGCAATCCGAAAACTACTCCGGCGTTAAAATTATCTCCGGCTCCCACCGTACTGACAGTCTGCAAAGGATCCACTTCATAATGCTTTTTTATATTCTTTGTATACAGGCGAATTCCTCTTCCACCGTGCGTGCAAATAAAATGCGGACAATAAAATTCAATCTTACTTTTATAAACCTTATCCGCATCTGTCAAACCAAACATATTCTCAAAATCCTCAACGGAGCCGCGAATGATATCAGCATATTCAAAATTCTCAAGAATAACAGGAAGCAGCTTTATCGCCTCGTTCTTGTGAGTACTGCGGAAATTCACGTCATAATAAATGATAGCCCCTTTTTCACGAGCTTTATCCAACAGTTCTTTCACCTTATCACGCAATTGAGGCGTTACAGCATAATAAGAGCCGATCATCACAATGTCATCCCGATGTATTTCAGGCATGCTGCGATTGGCCCTGGCGGGCTTGGAGCAGTCCCACGTTGACCTGGTCTTTGCCGTCCTGCAGCTGCTCCGATTGGTCTTCGAGCTGTGTGAGCTGGTCTTCGAGGCTCTGCTTGGTGGTTTTCGCCTGCTCGCGCCGGGTTTTCAGCTCCTCCGTCTGCTCGGCGATCTGCATCTGCGCGTCGTCGAGCTGCCGGTAGGCGTCGGTCTTCGCCTGGTCGAGCTTCTTCTGCGCGGCGTCCACGAGAGTCTGCCGGCGTTCGTTCTGCTGCTTGGTCTGCACCGTGGCTTCGATGCGGTCGGCGACATCGCGGACCAGCGTGTCATAGTCGTCGCTGAACGCGTCCTCGTCGGTCGAGCCGCTCACGGTCAGGCTGATAGCGGTGTAGATGTCTCCTGTCACGCCGTCGCTCGGCGCGAAGAACGTGTAGTCGGACGCGAGCGAGTTGCGGAATGCCGTGGCGCCGCTGTATCCGTCCGGATTGCTCAGGTCCTTGGGGTCTATCACCGTGCCGGTGATGGTCAGTTCGGTCGGGAAGCTCGGCGCCGATTGCGATGCATCGGCTTGCTCGTCCGCCGGTTCCGTGCCGTTCGCGCCGCTGTCGGCGGAGTCCGTATCCGAAACGGTCGATGTCGCAGTGCCGGTGTCAACCGGGGTGACGGTCAGCGAGTCGCCGACTGCCATGCCACTGTCGGCGAGGAACTTTTTGGTGACCGCGACCTCGCCAGCCTTGCTCGGAATGCGGCCGTCCTGTAGGTACGGCTGGTCGAGGCCGTTCACGCCGATCTCGTTGATGGTGACGGTTTTGTCGGTGCCCTTGACGTCGGCTTCGACGCTCTGGCTGCGTTCCGGCTGCACGACATCGACTCCGCGGACCTGCTTCAGGGCCGCAACGTCATCATCGGTCAGGCCGTAGGTCGACAGCACCTGGATATCGTGCAACCGTTGCGCGTCGTAGAACCGGTTCGCGGCGCGGAACGTGTCACGACAACCGGCGTAGATGCCGGTCATCACCGCCACCCCAAGCAGCGAAATCACGGCGATGGACAGAAACCGTTTCCACCCGTGCAGCCACGAGCGCATCGTATCCTTGACGAACGCCCCCGACAGCGAGCGCCCACGAGACGGCCTGCCGCCCGTATCGGTGTCGGCCGCCAAGTCGTAGATTCCGGGAATCACCTCGGTGGGCACATCGGACGCGGGCGACCACCCGGCAGAATCACCGTCCGCCTTCCGACCTTTGTTCCTATGCGCATGCCGTCCCATCACAGCACCTACCATTCGATGTCGGCGATCGGTGTCGGCGCGGGATTCACATCCTCGCCCACCACCTTGCCGGAGCGGAAGCGGACGACCTTGTGCGCCATCGGAGCGAGCGCGGAGTTGTGGGTGATGATGAGCACCGTCATGTTCTCGTCACGGCAGATGTCCTGCAGCAGTTGCAGGACCTCCTTGCCAGTCTCATAGTCGAGCGCGCCGGTCGGCTCGTCGCACAGCAGCAGCTTCGGCTTCTTGGCGATTGCGCGCGCAATGGACACGCGCTGCTGTTCGCCGCCGGACAGTTGCGCCGGGAAATTGCTCAGCCGGTCGCCCAGGCCGACCTTGTGCAGGGTGTCGGCCGGGTCGAAATGGTCGGGGCAGATCTGCGACGCGAGTTCGACGTTCTCCAATGCGGTCAGATTCGGCACGAGATTGTAGAACTGGAAGACGAATCCGATGTCCATCCGCCGGTAGGCTATGAGGTCGCGTTTGCGCAGTCCGGTGATGTCGCGTCCGCCGACGACCACGCGCCCGGAGGTGGCGGTGTCCATGCCGCCAAGGATGTTCAGCGCCGTGGTCTTGCCCGCGCCCGACTGCCCGAGGATCACCGTCAGCTCGCCTCGGCCGGCGGTGAAACTGGCCTCGTCCAGTGCGCGGATCGTGGTGCGCCCGGACGGGTATTCCTTGACCACGCGGTCGAATTCGATATACGCCATCATGCACCTCCCCGCACACGCAACAGATGTTATACTCAAGTAAAACAACACTATGTCGGTTTCGCAACCAACAGTCGGATTGCCGAATGTCGGGCAGGAATCCGCCGGCGCGAGACCATACGAGGCAAGGACCAGCCATGGCCAAGGAACTGACCGAAAGCCGCCGCACCCGTTACACGCGGAGGGCGATGCAGGACGCGCTCATCGACCTGATGCGCGAACGGCCGCTCGGCAGCATCACCATCAAGGCGCTGTGCGAGCAGGCGGACGTCAACCGCTCCACGTTCTACGCGCACTACGACAGCATGTCCGCAGTCATGGATTGCGGAGTGGTGCCGGCAAGACTTTCCCTGAAAGCCTCTGCCATACCATGCAATTTCATACGGTTCATTAAATCCAGTGATATGGTATTCTGGTCTTGTTGTCCCGTAACGGGAGCTGTTTTATTGTTTACTTCCATAAATAATAGTTTTATTGTTTGTCTTTTTTGTAATATTCACGTCCACGTATATTTTTGTGGGTCAATGGAATCTGGGAAGTCACGTTGGACTGTACTTTTCCGTCCTCATCAGGAAGGAAATCCACATCTTCTCCCAGTTCAAGCACCTCGCGCAAGGCTTGGTATCCGTATTGCAATTTCTGATCCGCACATGCGCAAGCCGCAACTAGACGGTCACGGCCGTATTTCTTCTCCAGTGTCATGATGCCACGGCATGACCTGAACGCTTTGGGTGGATATTGCATGACACGCTCCACTTCCTGAAGATAGTTCAATACGATGTTGTCTATTTCCGAGGCACGTTGAAAGAGTTCCTCCAAGTCCTTGTCATAGGGACCATAATGACCAGGCAGGTTGTGCTCCTTTTTCCAAGAATAAGTGTAAGGAATGTCACAGCGGTCATGGGTGGCGACAAGGTTCATTCCACAATAGATTTCCACCGTGTCGGCATCATAGAGAATCGTCATGCGCCTGCCTACATACTCTTTCGGAACACTGTAATGGTGCTTGAACAAGGAAACGTAAGAGTTCTTTCCCACGGTCATCAGTTTCCTTTCTTTCATTACGTAGCGTTTCACGGGAAGCGGACGAAGATAATCCTTCTCTCCATGAAGGAATATTTCCTTGCGTGACATCTCCCGTCCGGCCATCACCTTTTCATTGAAATCAAGCAAGGAAATATGGATGGCGGTATTGAGTTCCTCCAAACTGGAAAATGTCATTCCCTCTATATCAAGGTAAATGGAACGGTAGAGGAGCTTTACGGCATTTTCTACCAAAGCCTTGTCCTTGGGGTGACGCACACGAGCAGGATAGACCACACAGCCGTAATATTCGGCAAAAGCGGCGAAATCATCATTGATGACAGGTTCGTTGCGGTCGCTTCGTGTGACGGCAGCCTTCAGATTGTCGGGGACGATAGCCGCAGGAACACCTTCAAAATATTGAATGGCATTCTCGCATGCCTTTATCAGGTCTTCCTTGCGTTGCGACCATACGGCTTCGCAGTAGGTATAATGGCTGAACGGAAGGATGGCAACAAATACCTCGGCTTTCTTCGTCTCGCCCGTCATTTCATCAACAACTTCAAGTCTGTCACCGGCAAAGTCAATATACATCTGCTCTGCGGCATAGTGCTCTACATGACCGACAACCTTAATGTGAAACCTGTATTCGCTGACAATCCGTTTGAAGGAAGACAACTGATAGCCGTCCGGATATTCGGTATGGTACTCCTTGAACAGTTTTCGGACACTCATACCTTTGCGTGACAGACGAGATACATATCCGGGAAGCAAGGCCTCCAATTCAATCCTTTTGGATGAAGGCTCCCGATGCCGGGTATCCGTGCAGCCGAACAGTTCATCCAACTGTCCATTGGGCAGGGAAAGAAGCTGTTCAATACTCTTGCCGCTTGAAAGGAATAAGCGGACATATTTGCGGACTGTATTACGGGAAATATGAAACGTAGATGCCGTTTCCTTGATTCCTATGCCAGCCGCATAACATCTTAAAATGTTTTTGATTCGTTTATTCATTTGTATAGATTTTATTTTCTCCCCCGTTACACCAGGACAAGGGTACTCAAATCTACACAAAAAAACTATAATTATAGGTGAAGCAAGTGGGCAACACTATTTTAGCCAAAGGGGTCAATCATATTTTAGCCAAAAGGGATAATTCTGCGTGGCCAAAAGGGGCAAAGTTGAGTGGCTTTTCCAGTAATCTTTGGCTATAGTGGTTCTTACTCCTTTATCATCTAAATTGTAAATCAATTCTTGCGTGACAGTTGTCATGTTAAACTTAAAGCCATTTTCTGTTATCACCAAATTTGAGAATGTCATTTTGTCGTTATACACGCCTTCTAAACACCCATTCTCTAATTTGTAAGCAACACTAGTAAGCAATGTTTTGCCAATGATATTTTCTCTTAAAAATTGAATTATTTCGCTTTTCATTTTATCTTTTGTCTTGTTTCAATGGGTAAATAAATTTCTGTTACTAATTCTTCCATGCCTATTTTATCGGGAGTATTGACATATATTTCAAAGGTCATTTGTTCTCTTAAACGGTACTTGCTATTTGGTAGCCAATCAAGGTAAATTTCCCTGTAAATTTTATTTAACTCATAGTAATTCCCTTTTATGTTGAATACCGAATATAGTCCTGTTTGTATATTCAAAGTACCAAAACCTTTAGGAATTTCCATTGAATAGGGAACAGTTACTCCAATCAAAAATCTACATTTATCTATTTCCGTAATATCAAGACTATCCAAACTAATGCTAATGTATTTGAAACCCTTATCTGTCAGATTGTATTTCTTAGCAAATTCTATTATCTGACCCCACAAAGTAGAATATGCTTGCTTATTTCTATGCGTACGCTCAAATTTTAAATATGCAACTTTAAATTCTTTAATCCTCGTTATTGAGCAATCAGGCTGTTTTATAATCTTGTTTTCACAAGCAACACTTGAATATGCTTTCCTGAAAGCTGGGATGGACATTTGAAAATGCTTCTTAAATGCCCTTGATAAAGTATGTTTATTGTGAAAATTTATCTGTTCAAGCAGTTCCGATACCCTTATATTTGTTGAAATAAGTTTGAAAGCAATATATTCCAACCTTAATCTCTGAATATAATCACCGACATTCTCTCCTACAACATCTTTGAATACTCTCCGAAAGTGATATATCGACATACAAGCGACATGTGATAAATTGCTAGAGTTTATGTCCTCAAATAAATGACGATTGATATATTCTTGAACATTTATTATAAGGGTATAATGTATGTGGGCAGTGTTTATTTTTTGTTTCCACCGCTTCAAATTAGGCAATCTGTTGAATAAAACACTTCTTAATTCCTCACTTTTATAATTCGTACCTGCAATTTGATTGTAGGAATCAGGGAAAAGCCCCCAAAGATAAATAAGGTATTCCATTGAAAAATCAAAAAGATATTTGCCAGAGTTTAAGCAACAGGAACAAAATTCTTGATTAAGTGTACCGTCAGAATTTGTTCCATATTCTGTAATACCCTCAATTCCTAACGGCATACCACAACTTTGACAATATTTGGTTTCTATATCTGTTTCCATTATCTGCTTCTATTATTGAGAACAAAGTTACTCAATATGTTACGAAATTAGTTACCATAAATAGCTATTTTTAAATTGGGAAACAAGTATTAGAGTTTAGTGCAAGGTGCAAGTCTATATTTATATATATAGCTTGCACCTTGCACTAACCGTAGAATATTTATTTTCAATAATTTGTGTATTTGAAAACAAAGTAGTATCTTTGAACCGAAGATAAAGGCAGACACAATCCTGACAAGGGAAGTCAAATGTTCTTTGAAAAAAGTGCCTAATTCGTACCCCCTTAAAGATTGAGGTACGCTAAAATATTGATTTTAAGACTTGTGAGCCGCATAGTTCAAGACCCAAGCGGATCACCAAAGAATCAGAGAGTTACACCAAAGTAACTCTCTTTTTTTATGCCTTAAACTCGCCGGTTTACATGGTTCAGTTAAACCGAGAGTTAAACCAAGAATGGATTTTCCGGATCAGTTTTCCAAAATATTCTTGGCGTATCAGCCTTTCCTACTAGAAAGTTCGAAGCATTTATGCCCTCATGCCCTCACTGCAAACATAACAAGCTAACTATAAACCATTTATACGCCAATGGTAAAAATACTTGCTCTCACTCATACCCTCATGCCCTCACTACATTTTCAAGGAAAATTTCACATATCATACTGTTTATCAATCATATACTCTCTTTTTTATAAACTATTCCAGCTTGACACAAAGTAGAGCATTCCAAGGCTTTTTCAATGAAAAAGCACCATAAAAGATTTGTACCTCCAAGGAATGACGGCTTACGATCCATCGGCAGAGATAAAAAACACCCCTGCCCTGATGTGGATTTTCATTCTGAACGTATGGAAGTTCATATACATACATATAAGAATGAATATAATATATGTATAACCCTGTACATACACCGGATTCATCACTAAAAGATTTTACCTGTATCCCCAAACCTTTCCCGCCGTATGATTAAAGGTTTTCTTCCCGTCTGTTTTATCTCCGCAAGCCTTTGGAGTTATCTCCATAAGCTTTGGAGTTATCTCCCAAGGCTATGGAGTTAACTCCAAAGGCTATGGAGATAGAATACATCCGCATAAAAAGGGTTAATCTGGAGATAGAAAAGGCTTATGCAACAGGGCTGGATGCGATATGCATTCTTTTAATCCCGCCGACGGATTATTATTTTTTCCGTATCTCCTCCTCTTGAATGTCACAACAGCAGAAAAACCGGACCGACAAACTTCTTTCACACACACTACAGATGTTTATACCGAGCCTGAAAAAAGATATGAATGGAACAATAAAAACAGCCTTCATTAAATTTCTACCACCTCAATTTACCAACTGTTCAAACAAATGGCCACACTGTTCTATTTCTCCCTTTTAAACATAAATAATACCGATGGCTTGTTCATTCCTAGAATAATAAATACCTTTGCAGCCTTAATAAAAAAAGCAATGAAGTTTGATATAAAAAAACATATTTATTTAATACTTTTATTCATCTTATCTTTCACTGTAGAGACAGCTCAGTCACAAGAAGTTACCAACATCCATATAGCAGCGACAGATACGGTGCCAACCTATACCAGCGACTCTGCCGTTATCAATTTCTTAAAGGATGCCGGCATTCCTATCACCCAAAACAGCAAACTGAAATTATTAAAAAGCGGTCGGGCCAAATTCATCGATCTCTTTGAAGAAATACGGCATGCCAAACATCATATCCACTTAGAATACTTCAATTTTCGTAACGATTCCATAGCGAACGCACTATTTGATTTATTGGGAGAAAAAGTGAAAGAAGGAGTGGAAGTCAGAGCTTTGTTTGATGCCTTCGGCAATTTGTCAAACAACAAGCCATTGAAAAAGAAACACATACAAGCAATCCGTGACAAAGGAATCGAATTTGTCAAGTTCGACCCTTTCAAATTCCCCTATATCAATCATGCCCTGCACAGAGACCATCGCAAGATTGTAGTCATAGACGGAAAAATAGGATATACCGGTGGCATGAACATAGCCAATTACTATATAAAGGGTCTGCCGGAAATAGGCGACTGGCGCGACATGCATATCCGTATAGAGGGAAATGCCGTAAACGAATTGCAGGACATCTTCCTGGCCATGTGGAACAAAAGCACTAAACAACACGTAAGCGGAAGCCAATACTATCCCCTACGAAACGATTCTACTTTCAAGGGAAATAAGAATGTAGCTATTGTAGACCGCATTCCGAAAAAAGAACCCAGACTGATGAGGCAGACTTATATCAAGTCCATTGATGCCGCACAGGATAAAATACAAATAGTGAATCCCTATTTCACTCCCATTCCAAGCATTAAAAAAGCCATAAAACGTGCGTTGAAGCGAGGCGTTGAAGTAGAAATCATGATACCGGGCAAATCGGATATTCCTTTTACCCCCGATGCCGCGTTCTATACAGCAAACAAGCTGCGTAAGAAAGGAGCAAAGATTTATGTGTACAATGGCGGGTTCCACCACTCTAAGATCATGATGGTGGACAGCCTGTTCTGCACTGTGGGAAGTACGAATCTGAACAGCCGCAGCCTACGCTATGACTATGAGGTCAACGCTTTCATTTTTGACAAAGAAACCACACATGAACTGAGCACCATGTTCGAGCATGACAAGCTGGACAGTACCCTGTTTACCAAGGAAGAATATAAAAAACGCTCCGGATGGAAACGCTTCGTCGGTTGGTTCGCCAATCTGTTCACTCCGTTCCTATAGACCTCTGCCACTTCCCCAAACAAAGGTTTACAGATTGTTTCATCTCCTGCAAGGACGGGGCTTATCCCATCCGCAAGTATTCTCCATGCAGTAAAGCTTGACAGGTCATCATCAAAGAGAGCAATGCCTGTAAGCAGGAGAAATGTTACTCCACCATCACGGACGGTATCCCTGACAAGTGTGGAAAACCACGGCTTAGCTGCAAGGAAACGCTTTTCTCTCCGTATGTTTCACTTTATTATAGAATAAAGATAAAATAAATCGCTTTTTCATCCCCATAAACTACGATATTTTTCTTATTTTTGCCCAAATATGTAATTCCGCCCGAGAAGGCATAAGAGAACGAGACAGAACGATGAGAGTAGTTGATTTAATAAAAAGCACGGACAATACGGCTTTTTCTTTTGAAATTCTCCCTCCGCTGAAAGGAACGGGTATTGAAAAACTGTATAAAACGGTTGATACGCTACGCGAATTCGACCCTAAATATATCAATATTACAACCCACCGCAGCGAATATGTGTACAAGGAGCTGGGAAACGGGCTGTACCAACGTACACGCCAGCGCCGCCGTCCCGGAACAGTTGCTGTTGCCGCCGCTTTGCAGAACAAATACAATATAACGACAGTGCCACATATCCTGTGCAGCGGTTTTTCCCGCGAAGATACAGAATATGTATTGTTAGATCTACAATTCCTGGGCATCACCGACTTGTTGGTACTGCGTGGTGACAAGGCAAAGCACGAATCAGCTTTCGTACCCGAAAACAACGGTTA
>ENA-OPRT01001096-OPRT01001096.1-human-gut-metagenome-genome-assembly--contig:-NODE-1096-length-11094-cov-5.031072_pt1 | contig 11094 bp, 15 predicted proteins | sample MGYA00241895_ERZ501884 | MGnify/ENA primary metagenome ERZ501884 (study PRJEB25962, sample SAMEA2042225) | human gut metagenome | biome: human gut; feature: human-associated habitat; material: faeces...
TCATTCTATTTAATTTTTATCCTAAAATCTGGAATGTAACTCTCTTATTTTTATCTACAAAATCTTATTCTAAATAAAATTTCTATAATTAGTCTGAGCTTTTATTTTCAAAACTTATCATTATAGGGCTTCCATCAAAGCCAAATGCTTCTCTAAATTTATTTTCAATGTATCTTGCATAAGAAAAATGTATAAGCTCTGGATAGTTACAGAATAAAACAAATTTCGGTGGAGCAACAGAAACTTGTGTTGCATAATTAATTTTTATTACTCTACCTTTTCTTGTAGGTGGGTTATTCATTAAAACGGCATCTTTTAATACAGTATTTAATAGTCCTGTTGAAATTCTCTTTGTATATTCTTCATATATTCTATTTGCTATTTCAAGGAGATTTGTTGTTCTTTGTCCTGTTAAAGCTGAAACAAATTCAATAGGAGAATAAGATAAAAATGGTAATTCTGCATACAATTCTTCTTTCATTTTTTTCATAGTAGCATTATTTTTATTTTCCACTAAGTCCCACTTATTCATAACAATAATTATAGGTTTTAATTCCTCTGCTGCTATCCCAGCAATTCTTTTATCTTGTTCTGTAAGTCCCTCTTTTGCATCTAACATTAAAATACAAACATCAGCTCTCTTTATAGCTTTCAATGCTCTTAACACTGAATAATATTCTAAACTTTCTTCAACTTTTGATTTTCTTCTTATCCCAGCTGTATCAATTATCATATATTTATTGTCTTTGTATTCAATTAAAGTGTCAATAGCATCTCTTGTTGTTCCTGCAATATCACTAACTATCGTTCTTTCTTCCCCTGATAATTTATTTACCAAAGATGATTTCCCAGCATTTGGCTTTCCTATTACTGCCAACTTTAAAACATCTTCATCTTCTTCTGGAAAGTCCATCTTCCCAATAATATCTACAACTATATCTAACATATCTCCTAGATTTACTTTATGTTCCCCAGAAATTGGAACAAGATATTCAAAACCTAAGCCATAGAAATCATAGACATCATCTTGTTGTTCAAAAAAGTTATCAATCTTATTTACACACAAAATAACAGGTTTATTTTTCTTTCTCAATATATATGCTATTTCTTCATCTAATGGATTAAGCCCAGATTTTCCATCCACAACAAATAAAATAACATCTGCTTCATTCATTGCAACTTCTGCTTGCTCTTTTATTTTTGCCATTAAAAAATCATTATTTCTTGGTTCCAACCCTCCTGTATCAACTATTACGAATTCAGAACCACTCCATTCAGTATCTCTATATAGCCTATCTCTTGTTACACCAGGTAGGTCATCAACTATTGCTATTTTATCTCCTACCAAGTTATTAAAAAGAGTAGATTTTCCAACATTTGGTCTTCCAACTATTGCAACTATTGGTTTCATTTTATCACCTCTTTAATTTTTTTACTCTACATTATACCATAACATATAAAAATATGTTAATTTTAAATTCTTTTATTAGAGATATATTACTAGAAAAATAAATAAAAGATATTGTAATAAATAAATTGATATACAGTATGTTGCATTTAATTTATTATCTTCTATTTTTATAAAACAATAAAAACAATATAGAAGTGAGAAAATAAAAATAATAAAGTAACAAATTGTCATAAGTGCTGTACCAATCATTGATAATAGAAATGTTAATAACATTGGAACTAAGTATAGTAAAATTACTTTTACTAAAAGGAAAATATTAAATTCAGCACTCATAATTTCTTCATTCATTTTAAATTTTTCTATAATATCATTTTGGGGAACATCTTTAAATTTTCTTAATACTTTCTCCATTTTTATAAAAAATAAACCTGTTGTAATATTTCTAAAAATAATATGAAATATTATATAAATTGGGATATAAGCAGTGTTAATATAATCCCAAGGTTTTTTTAAAAGAAAACTTAAAACTAAAATTATTGTATCTGTAAAGAAAAATACTATTATTGGAATTATTTTATTTAATTCTATCTTCAATCTATTTTTTTTCAATAAATATGGATATGAACAAAAATTAACCATTAAAATAATTAACATCATATCTCTAAACAGCATCATATAGCCTATTTCTTTTTTTTCAAAATTTTCATCTTCTACATTTTCTTTATAGAAAGGTAATTCACTTTTTACAAATCTTGCCTTTGATAGATAACCTTGATAAAAATTAGTAAAAATTGGTTTTTCTCCATATTTTTTCATATATTTTTCTACTTTTTTTAGATTTAAATTATTAGTACCTAACTTCTTTTTGACTTCATTTTCACTTAAAGTATAAAATTCTTTATTAGGTTCTATAATAAAATATCCAGTTTCTTTATTATACTCCTCTCTATTAACCATTTCTTCATTAATTAACCATCTAAAAAATAAACTTATTTCTTTTAATTCATCGTAAGAATAAGTTTTTCCAACCCAAATACCATTTAAATTTGAAATTTCTTTTACATATATGTTTTTCTTTTATAAAAATAAATCCTCTTCACTTCTTTCCAAAGGTTCTTCTCTTTCTATTTTTATGTCATCTTTTAATACTAATATTGTATTTTTATAATTTGGAACATATTTTATCAAATAGAATATTGAAAATGCTAAGATTAATTCCATAATAATTATTTTTTTCATTTTTTTAAATTCTCCAATTATATCTTTAATTTTTCTTTTATAACTGCTCTTATTTTTTTATATTCTTCATTTTCTATTAAAATTCCAAATGAAAATATTTTGTAAGAAGTTTTTATCTTTAAAAATTTTCTTTTATCTCCTAAGCCTCCACCACGGGAAAAATAAACTCCTAATTCATCTTTAAAAAATATTTCTTTTATCTCATCAATTTTTATTTCTTCATTAAATATTATTTTTTTATCATCATTTATATCTTGTATAACTAATCAATTTTCTTTTACAATTAACTTTTCTAAAATAATATTATTTTTTTTAAAATGATAATAACTTATAGTAAAAGTTACTAAAATAAACAATTCTGTTACAATTAATAGGAAAAAAGGCGTTACATTCAAAATTATCATAATGCTTGGAAATATTAACCATAAAAGAAGTGATATTTTTGTTTTTTTTATATATTTATGGTGATTAATAGATATTACTATATCTTTATTATTTACATTTTCTATTCTCATCATTTTCAACCTCTTTGTATTTTTATAAAATATCCTATATTCAAAGAAAGATAGCTTTTTACTTTTGATATTCATTCTGCTAATTCATTAGCAAATATCATAAACATTTTTATTTCTTTTCCTTCTATAAATTTTTCTATTAATATTTTATCTATTATATAAACTAATAGATATATATTAAGTACATGGAATATTTTCATTGAATTAGATATTATTACTTTTAATTTTTCTTTATTTAGAGTTACCTTTTTTTCTAGTAAATCTGAAAAAATCTCTCTTTGAATATCTCCTATATTCTTTTTTTCTTTTATCTCTTCCTTTGTTGGATAAAAAATTTCCTTTTCTTCATAACTTTGATATTGTTTTTTTACTATATCTCTATCATTTTCAATAGCTATTATTAATTCATTATCAAAATTTATAACTTTATCTTTTATTGAATTATCATCTATTAGAATATATACTTCAATATCTATTGCAGCATTCCATTCTCTAAACATAATTCTATTATCTCTATACCACTCTACTAATAGATTATATACTAAGTCATAATATATTGTACTTTTATCATAGTTTTTTTCATCACAATCTTTAATTTTTCTAAAATTTTCTGTATAATCAAGAATAAATACCATTCCTTCTTTTTCTCTTTCTTTCATTTTTTCAAAAACTATTAAATCTCCTACAATATCTGAATATGTATGATTTCCTTTTCCATATTCTTTATTATAATTCAAAAAATCTATTTCTTTTTGAATAATATCATAAAAATCACTCCAACTTTTTATTTTATCTCCAAAGTCTATAACCCATTTCTTTTTGGATTTTCCATATATTTCATTTCTTTTACTTTTTTTAGTTATAATTAGTCTATTTTGTAACATAAATATACTCCTATTTAATTCTTTTTAATGTCTTATAATGGTCATTAGTATAATATACTGAACCATCTTTTCAAAAACTATTAAATCTCCTATAATATCTGAATATGTATGATTTCCTTTTCCATATTCTTTTACTGGATCATATACTAGTTTATTATTTTGTTCTAATATCAATTCATGTCCATCTTCATCTACATATTTTTTATAACTAGTTTCTTCACTAAAATTAAAATACCATTTCCCATTTTTTCTTTCAATATTATGATATATAGCTTCATTAGCTTTAATTTTATTTAATTTTAGTTTTTCTCCATTATTAGTTGTGATTTCTATATAATCTTTAGTAACTTTATCAATGGTTTTTACTTTCACAAAATACTTTGCTTGATAAAAATAATAATTAATCTTCTCTCTGTATTCATCATCTTTTGTATATTTATTCCAATCAATTTTATAGAAACCTTTTCCATCAACTTATTTTCTGAAATATATTTTTTAATATTATCTATTTGTTGGTTTTTAGAGAAAGGTGTATTCAAGCATATTCCCTTTATAATATTTTTTAGCTCTATTTTCAAAATTAATTAATAAGTATATTCATTATTTGTTAAATATTTTTTCATATATTTTATCCATTTTTTTAAATTTCTTTTATATTCAGCATATCGCTTTCCAGCTTCTTCTCTTTCTTCTATTTTTTTAATAAGTTCCTCCTCTCTTTTTGGGGTGTTTACTTTTTCTCTTCTTAAAATTTCCAATTCATCTAAATATTTAAAATACTCTCTTCCTCTTTTTTTCTGTTCTTCTAACTTTTTATTTTTTTGATTAATTATATTCATATGTTCCTTCTTAATATTTTCTTTTGTCCAGATTATCTCATTATCCAAGTTTCTTATTTCATCAGGATAATTATAGATTGATATTTCAATTGATAAACAATCATTCCAATCACTAAAATCTAACCATTCAAAATACTCTTCTTCTATTTTACTAAGAACCTTATAAACAACTGAATCATAACCTATTTCAGCCAAATCAAAAGGAGCTTCTAATTGTAATTCTGTATTATAGCAACTTTCTAGTTTTTCTTGGTATTTTCCTATTATTTCAATCTTTTCTTCTTTCCATATAAATTTTAAAATTTTTTCTTTACATTTATTTAAAAAAATATATAGCTCAGTATCTAAAAATTCATCTAAAAAAATAAATGTATCATCTTGCATTTACATACCTCTTTTCTATTATAATTTCTGATTTGTTAGAATTATATATATTTTTTATTGTATTGTATTTTTTGCTTTAAATCAATTACTTTTATATAACAAAAAAGAAGTTATTGTAAATTCACAATAACTTCTCTGTTTTTATCTTTTATTAATTTTTTCATAAGCCTTTTTAAATTCTTCAAGACTTATTCCATATCTATTTAGCTTAGCCATAAATTGTTTTCCATTTGAATAACCTATACCTAGTTCAGCACCAAGTAAGGCTCTTAAATCAGATGAATTATCTTTTCCTACTAAATCATAATCTAACATTAAATTTAAGTTAAAGATATTTTCTGAATTATCTAAACTAAATCTTGCTTTTTCAAGTGCAGTGATAATATCATCAGGAGAAGCATTTTCAACTCCAATATCTCCATCTTTTGTACCACTTGCACGAGAAATATAAGCATTTTTTGCATTGGGAAAGTGTCTGCATAAATATTTTCTTATTTCTTCACCTGCATAATCAGGATCTGTTAAAATTATAAGTCCCTTATTTTCATAAGCAAGTTTTAATATCTCTATACTTTTATTTTTTCTAACAGCATGTCCGTTGACTTGAAATACTTCTGCATCAACAGCATTTTTAACTGCTGAGATATCATCTTTTCCCTCAACAACAATAACTTCTTTTATTTTCTTTTTCATTTTTATCCTTATTAAAATTCTGCATTATTTGGAGTTCTTGGGAAAGGTATTACATCTCTAATATTTTGCATACCTGTTAGATACATCATCATTCTTTCAAAACCTAATCCATATCCAGAGTGAGGGAAACTTCCAAATCTTCTTAAATCTAAATAAAATTCATAGTCTTCTTCATTAAGTCCAAGTTCTTTCATTCTCTTTAAAAGAATTTCACAACTATCTTCTCTTTGAGAGCCACCAATTATTTCTCCAATTCCTGGTGCTAGTAAGTCCATAGCTCTAACTGTTTTACCATCTTCATTAAGTTTCATATAGAAAGCTTTAATTTCTTTTGGATAATCAGTAACAAAGACAGGCTTTTTAAAATATTCTTCTGCTAAATATCTTTCATGTTCACTTTGTAAATCTATTCCCCATTTAACAGAAAATTCAAATTTCTTTCCAGATTTTTCTAAAATTTCTATTGCTTCTGTATAAGTAATTCTACCAAATTCATTGTTAAGTACATTATTTAATTTATCAAATAGTCCTTTTTCAATAAATGAATTAAAGAATTCCATTTCTTCTGGACAAGTATCCATAACATATTTAATAACAAATTTTACCATAGCTTCTGCAAGTTCCATATTAGCAGATAAATCTGCAAAAGCTATTTCAGGTTCCACCATCCAAAATTCTGAGGCATGTCTTGCAGTATTTGAATACTCTGCTCTAAATGTTGGTCCAAAAGTATAAACATTTCTAAAAGCAGCACAGAAAGTTTCAACATTTAATTGACCACTTACTGTTAGGTTAGTTGATTTACCAAAGAAATCTTTTGTAAAATCAACTTCTCCATTTTCTTTTTTAGGTAATTTATTCATATCAAGAGTGGTAACTCTAAACATTTCTCCTGCACCCTCTGCATCAGAACCAGTTATAATTGGAGTATGAACATAAACAAAGTTATTTTCTTGGAAAAATTTATGTAATGCATAAGCAAGTACAGATCTCACTCTAAATACTGCTGAAAAAGTATTAGTTCTAGGTCTTAAATGTGCCTTAGTTCTTAAATATTCAAAAGTATGTCTTTTATTTTGTAATGGATATTCCAAATCAGCTTTTTGGAAAATTTCTATTCTATCAGCTTTAACTTCTAAATCCTGTCCACTACCTTGAGATTTAACAAGAGTTCCTTTTACTTTAATAGTAGATGATATTGAAAGTCTTGATACTTCATCAAAATTTTCAAGTCCTTCTTCAAAAACTATTTGAACTCCTTTAAAAAATGAACCATCATTTAATTCAATAAAACCAAATTTCTTTTGATCTCTTATTTTTCTTACCCAACCGAAAAGCTCTATTTCTTTGTTTAGGTAATCCTCTCCATGTCTAAAAATATCTTTTACAGTAATCATATTATCCCCCTAGTTTTTAAAATCTTTTTCATCTACAATTTCTATATTATCTAAATGTGCTTTTACCTGTGCCTTAAACTTATCTAAATACAGCCTTCTGTATATTTCTCTATCTTTTATTTCTTCTTCTGTAAGTTTTCTTTTCTTACTTAATTTTGCATAGTAATTGACTTTTTCAATTATATCTTTCATTTCCATTTCTTATACCTCTATTAAAAATATTTTTGTTATTCAGAAAATTATAGCACCATAGACTTACTTTGTAAAGCACGACTTTATTTTAAAGTTTGAGTGTTATTAACATATATAACAAGTCCCATAGCCATTGATATAGCAAGAAGAGATGAACCTCCTGAACTTATAAAAGGTAAAGGGATACCAAAAACTGGTATTAAACCTATTGCAACTCCAATATTAATAATAACTTGTGTTATAAAATAACCAGCTATTCCTCCAACTAGATATTTTGAAAAATAATTTTTTGCATTGTTAGCAACTCCCATTATCAAAACAAAAAGTGAGAAAAATAGGAAAAGCACAATAAACATTCCGATAAAACCTGTTTCTTCTGCATAGGTTGCTATTGCAAAGTCAGTTTCAACTTCTGGTATATAATTATATTTTTGAACTCCATTTCCAAAACCTTTACCTAATATTCCACCTGTTCCAAAAGCAATAAGTGACTGATAAATTTGATAAGCATCTTCTCTAGTATAGTTACCATGTAAAATCCCATCTAAAAATGCTTTTACTCTATCTAATTTATAGCCTGATAGAGTATTGAGGAAAATATAAAGTAATACTGGTATAGAAGCAAGTAGTCCAAAAAATGCTGGAAAAACAACTTTATTTGGAATATCAGATAGAAATATTATAAAACAAGCTATCATAATATAGTGTATAGCTGTTCCCATATCTTTTAAACAAAATGTTATTATTATGAAAAATATAAGTGTGTAAAAAAATACAGAAAAAAAGTTTTTTATATAAGAAAATTCTTTTTTATCATCTTTTCCTCTGGCAAATATACTTGCTAAAACCATAATAAAAGGTACTTTAAAAATTTCTGGAACTTGTATACTTAGAGGACCTATATGTACCCAGCCTTTACCACCATTTATAGTAGGAAATAAACTTTCACTTGGGATATAAGCAATAGCTAAAAAGACTAATAAACTAATTATAAGAATAAAAAGTCTAAATACAGGTTTTGAAACTATTTTATATATAATATTTCCAGCTTTAATTGACGTACCAAAAACTACAAATGAAACTATCAAAATAGCAACTTGTTTAACTCCTTTATCAAGCATTTTAGCATTATCAAATCTTGATATAGAACTAAAAAAATTAATACCCCCAATTATAATTAATATCATAAAAAAGGAGATAATATTATTTTTTCTTTTGTTTATCAAATCTTTCTCTTTTTCATTTTCTCTTTCTTTTTTAATATCATTTACTTTTTTGTAAAGGGTTTTATTTTCAACAATGTCATCATCTATAACTAAATTTCTTTTCATTTCTACCTCTAAAAAATTAATAATTCATATTATAACATATTTTTTGGTTACATTTCTAAAAAAAAATGTTAAAATAAAAAGGATAATTAAATAAAAAAGATAAGAGGGATTAGTGATGAAAATTAAAAAAATATTTTTGTTCTTATTATTGATTACAGGTTTGGAAATATTGGCAGTTGGTAAATTACCAAAAAATCTTTTTAACTCTGATAAAATAAATATATTAAAAAGAGGAATTTTAAACGGACCTATTAATGTTTACTATCCAAATGGAAAGATAAAGATAAAACAATTTTTTATCAATAATAGAAGAGCTGGTATTTGGCAATACTATTATGAAAATGGCAAATTAAAAGCAGAAATTATTTATAACATAATGACAAATGATGAAGAAGGTGTTATAAAGAATTATGATGAAAAAGGTGTTTTAATGAGTGAAGGAAGAATAGTTAATGATAACATGGTAGGAGTTTGGAACTATTATGATGAAAAAGGAAGGAAGAATTATACCTATGATTTTGTAAAAGGAATAATTACTACTTATGATGAGAAAGGTAAAATCATATTTCAAGTGACTGAAACAGATTTAGCTAATCGTTTTAGAGAAATACAACAGGAGATAAATGATGATAGAGTTAGAGCTAATGAGGATAAAAATTGATGAAATAGATGATAAACTTTTAGTTCTCTTTAAAGAAAGATTGGAAGTTTCTAAAAAAATTGGTCTATTAAAGAAAAAACACAATATAAAAATTTTTGATCCTCAAAGAGAACAAGAAATAATAGATAATTGTACTCAAAATGTCAGTGATGATGAAAAAAAATATATAGAAAAATTTTTAAAAAATCTTATGGATATAAGTAAGGAGGTTCAAAGCAAGTGAGAAAATTTGGACTTTTAGGAAAAAAACTTTCTCATTCACTTTCTCCATTATTGCATAATACTTTTTTTGAAGATTTAGGACTTAAAGATGAATATAAGTTATATGAAGTTGATGAAGCTGAAATAGATAATTTTAAAAACTATATGCTTGAGAATTCTATTGAAGGAGTAAATATAACTGTTCCTTATAAAAAGAGATTTTTAGATAAATTGGATTATATAAGTGATGAAGCAAAGGAAATAGGAGCTATAAATCTTCTATATATAAAGGATAACAAATTCTATGGAGATAATACAGACTACTATGGTTTTAAATATACACTGACAAAAAATGACATAGGTGTAAAAGATAAAAAGATAGCCATTATTGGAAAAGGTGGAGCAAGTGCCAGTGTCTATAAAGTTTTAAAAGATATGGGAACAAATGATATAACTTTCTATTTTAGAAAGGATAAATTAAGTAAAATAGAATTTTCACAAAATATAGCAGGAGATATAATAATTAATACTACTCCTGTTGGAATGTATCCCAATGTTGAAGATAATTTAGTGAGTAAAGAAATTTTAAAAAATTTTAAAATAGCAATAGATTTAATCTATAATCCTATTGAAACAAAATTCTTAAAAGAAGCAAAAGAATGTGGATTAAAAACTATAAATGGAATAGAAATGTTAATTGAGCAGGCATTAAAAACTGATGAAATTCTGTATAATATTGTATTATCAACCCAACTTAGAAAGAAAATTAGAAAAAAGATAAAAAAGAAGGTAGAAGAATTTTATGAAAATAATGGTAATTAATGGTCCTAACTTAAATATGTTAGGAATAAGAGAAAAAAACATCTATGGTACTTTTAGTTATGATGATTTATGTAAATATATTAAAGATTATCCTGAATTTAAAGATAAGAATATTGAATTTGGATTTTTACAAAGTAATGTTGAAGGTGAAATTGTAAACTTTATTCAAAATGCTTATAATAAAAAATACGATGGAATTATTTTAAATGCAGGAGGTTACACTCATACATCAGTAGCAATTCATGATGCTATAAAGGCGGTGAGCATTCCCACTGTTGAGGTACATATCTCAAATATTCATGCAAGAGAAGATTTTAGAAAAGTTTGTATTACAACCTCAGCTTGTATAGGACAAATTACAGGTTTAGGAAAATTTGGATATATATTAGCAGTGGTATATTTAATAGAATATTATAATAAATAGTTATAAAAACAGTTCGTTATCAACTATTATGTAGTAAAAAATAGTTCATTGCTAGCTAAATTTTTTAACGATGAAAAATTAACGTTCGCTGCAAATTCGGT
>ENA-OPRT01001102-OPRT01001102.1-human-gut-metagenome-genome-assembly--contig:-NODE-1102-length-11010-cov-4.373072_pt1 | contig 11010 bp, 8 predicted proteins | sample MGYA00241895_ERZ501884 | MGnify/ENA primary metagenome ERZ501884 (study PRJEB25962, sample SAMEA2042225) | human gut metagenome | biome: human gut; feature: human-associated habitat; material: faeces...
ACTTCAGACCGGAATTTTTGAACCGTCTGGATGAGACAATTATGTTCAAACCATTGACGAAAGATAACATTTATGACATTATTGACTTATTAGTAGCGGATGTCAACAAACGTCTGGCTGATCGTGAGATTTCTATTTTCCTGACCGACGATGCGAAGAAATATGTCGTAGACGGAGGATATGATCCGAATTATGGTGCAAGACCACTGAAGCGATTTCTCCAGAAACACGTCGATACACTGGCAGCAAAACTGATGCTGCAGGGCGACGTAGGCGCACAGGATACGATCATCATAGATGTGGAAGACGGTAAGCTTGTGGCAAGGAGTCAGAGCGTGTGCGAATAATATTTCACATAGATGTCAATTCAGCTTATCTTAGCTGGACTGCAGTAGAACAACTAAAGAATGGAGCGAAAGTGGATATCCGGACGATATCGGCGATCATTGGCGGCGACCAGAAGTCCCGCCACGGTATCGTTCTGGCAAAATCCATTCCGGCAAAAAAATATGGCATTCGTACAGGGGAACCTGTTGCGAATGCCTTTCGTAAGTGTCCGAATCTGAAAAGTTATCCGCCGGATCACCAGATGTACCGCGAATACAGCCGGAGACTTATGGATTTCCTGCGTACCTACACGACACATATAGAACAGGTCAGTGTGGATGAATGTTACATGGATTTTACAGAAATCGCAGACTGGTTCACATCTCCTGTGGAAGGTGCGAATGAAATTAAAGATGAGGTGTATAAAAGGTTCGGATTCACGGTAAATGTGGGGATATCTTCCAGAAAAGTTCTGGCAAAGATGGCATCCGACTTTGAAAAACCGAATAAAGTGCACACGCTGTTCCCGGAAGAAGTTCCGGTGAAAATGTGGCCGCTGCCGATCGGAGAGTTATTTATGGCAGGTCGTTCCAGTGTAGAGACGATGAAGAAGCTGGAAATCTATACGATCGGAGATCTGGCGAATACAGATCCGGCGATTCTGGAATTACATCTAAAAAGTCATGGAAGAAAGTTATGGGAATTTGCCAACGGGCTCGATGATTCGGAAGTAGAAAGCGTCCGGGCAGAAGCAAAAGGAGTCGGTAATTCTACGACACTGCCAAAAGATCTGACAACAGAGGAAGAGGCATTGCCGGTGTTAAAAGATTTGGCTGCAAGCGTGGGTCAACGATTGCGAAAAGCCAGGCAGAAAGCCGGAATGGTCAGTGTGGAGATCAAGTATCACACTTTTAATCAGGTGTCCCATCAGATGCAGATGGAGAAAGCATCGAACCAGGATCAGGATATTTACCGGAGCGCTATTGAATTATTCCGTGAATTGTGGAACGGAGAACCTATCAGACTTCTTGGAATCCGGACGTCTAAATTATCGGAAGAAAGCGAACCGGAGCAGTTGAGTCTGTTCGATATGAAGTTCGAATCCGAGGAGACGAGGAAGAAAAAGAAGAACTTAAAAGAGGCATTAAAGAAATTAGAAGGAAAATACGGGGATGGGATTGTGAAAAAAGGATGGTAGCAATCCCGTCCCCGTATTTATTTTAAAAACTACAGATAACAGTTTCGTTCTGAACAACATCCTGCCCGGTAAAGAATCTGACATCCGGGAAGTCTTCGCAATTCGTAAGAACAAAGACGCATGCCGTGTCAAATCCCTCTGATTCAATAAATGATTTATCAAATTTTAAAAGTTTTGTTCCTGGTTTTACTTTCTGTCCCTCTTTTACAAGGATTTTGAAGCCTTTACCATTCAGACTCACGGTATCTAATCCGACGTGGATCAGAATTTCAGCTCCGTTTGCTAATGTCATGCCGACCGCATGATTTGACCCTTCGGCAACCATAGAGATAGTTCCGGTGCAAGGTGCACAGATAAGTTCCCCGGAAGGAATGATTGCAAGTCCGTCACCTAATGTTTTTGCAGAAAATACAGGATCATTTACTTCTGTGATCGGAATTGTATTTCCTGATATAAATGCGTATACATCGTTTCCGGTGTCTTTTGATTTTCTTTTAAATAAACTCATGATTTTACCTCCATCTGATAAATAAGTGTGCTGTATTCTTTGATCGTTCCATCGTATTTTCCAAACAAGATCTGTGCATGCCCGGGCAGTGGGAATGGGATTGGTGAATCGGTATAGTTTTGGGCAAAGATGAATTCCTGGCGGCCGCTGCTTCTGCTGGATACCTCAATGCCTTCTGGAATGTGATCCATGATGACCGGGAGCTCCTGTTCCTGGATGATCTGTCTGTAAAAATCATAATAAAACGTATCTTCGGCGTCTGCACAAAGATAAAAAGCAAGGCCATCTCCATATTTGTGAACAGTTAATGCAGGGTACCCGGCATAAAAATTATCGGCATACTGCATAAGAGGAACAGCGCCTTTTAATTGTACAAGATCACACAGATGTGTACAGAGATAGGTGGCAGGCAATGTCATAAAATTATTGCTGGCAGGAACCATATGGTTACATTGATTATCATATAATCCATCGATCTCTTCACTGCGGATACCAAGTACATCGATAAGATGATGCGGGGTTCCGCCAAGGTGGCAGAGATCGGTTTCATTTACGATGCCGCTCCAGTAAGTCATGATAAGAATGCCGCCGTTTTGTACAAATGTTCTTAATTTTTGTTCAATGCCAGAACGGAACATATAAAGCATGGGAGCAGCAATGATCTGATAGCCGGTCAGATCCTGATCCATGTTGATAATATCGGTGTTCAGGCCGTTCTTACGGAATGCCTGATAAGATTTCAGAGCAGCTTCATGATAAAAAAGTCCCTCATTTCTTGGCCCTTTGGCATCTTCCATAGCCCAGCGGCTTTCCATATCATAGAGAACGGCAGCAGGTGCATGCACGGAAGAGGCCGGGACGTCGGCAGCGGTTAAAGTTTGTAATGCGATACCGGTATCTGTTACCTCGCGGAAAATGCGGGTGTCATCTCCGCCGTAATGATCTATCACGGCACCGTGGAACTTTTCAAAACTTCCGCGGCTTGCGCGGATCTGAAAGAATTGTGCGCTGTCTGAACCATGTGCAATTGCCTGCAGGCTTGCATTCATAAGAAGCCCCGGATGTTTGGCTTTACTTACTTTCTGCCAGTTTGGACTTGCTGGGCAGGATTCCATAAGAAGGAATGGCTGCTGCTTCATACTTCGCATCAGATCATGCTGGAAGGCGGTATCGTATGCGGTATGGATATCGGAATCTTTATGCCAGGACGGATAGCTGTCCCAGGAGATATAGTCTACGTGCTGGGCAAGCCGGTAATAATTCAGTCCTTTATAATCATCCATAAAATTCACGACCGTCGGCTGCATGGCACCGGCATCACGAAGAGCAGTGATTTCGTGACACATAAAATCTGTAGTCTGTTCTGTGACGAAACGTTTCCAGTCGAGATTCAGGCCATGAAGTCCTTTGTCGCCGATGGAAGACGGACTTTCTATCTGGTCAAATGAATTGTAAGTGTGACTCCAGAAGGTAGTCCACCAGGCGTGATTTAAAGCATCTATTGTATGATATTTCTTTTTTAACCAGACACGAAATGCCTTCTGACACAATGGACAGTGACACTCGTCGCGGTATTCATTGGAAATGTGCCACATGATAACGGCAGGGTGATTCCGAAACGTTTCCGCGAGTTTCCGGTTGATTTTCCGTACCTTTTCTCTGTAAACAGGAGAAGTATAACAATGGTTATGTCTTTCGCCGTAGTGGTAACGGACCCGGTCTTCGCGGACCCGGAGAACTTCTGGATATTTTTCGGCAAGCCAGCGTGGGCGTGCTCCGGACGGAGTTGCGAGAATGACTTGAATCCCGTTTTCGTATAGACGATTAATCGTATCAATCAGCCATTGAAAATGATAATGGTCTTCCTCTGGCTCCAGTACGGACCAGGAAAATACTCCCAAAGTTACCGTATTGATCCGGGCTTTTTTCATAAGTACAATATCTTTTTCTAATATATCCGGGCGGTCCAGCCATTGTTCCGGGTTGTAGTCACCGCCGTAGATAAATCCTTTTCTTAAAATGTTCATAAATATATACCTTTGTGTCCTTTCTGCTACTAAGAGTTTAAATGCTTTCCTGCGGAAGGACAAGAAGGGAAGCGTTCACATTTTTGCACAACCGCATGGCAAAAACACGGCTTTTTTTCGAATGAAAAGTGGGGTAGTATAACGATATCAGATCGATGCAGATCAGAAAGGAGCAAGAATATGGGAATGAGACCAAATTATCATATCTCACCGAAACATGGATTTTTGAATGATCCAAATGGTCTGGCACAGTTTCAGGGAAAGTATCATGTATTTTATCAATGGCTTCCGGATGTTGTACCGCAGGGAAATAAGATCTGGCGGCATTGCGTGTCAGAAGATCTGATTCACTGGTCGGATCAGGGATGTGGGCTGAAACCGGAAGAGTGGTATGAAAAGAATGGATGTTATTCTGGTTCTGGAATTACAGAAGGAGACAGCTATTATCTGTTTTACACAGGAAATGTGAGAGATTCCGAAGGTGGCAGGGAAACTTATCAGTGTCTGGCAAGTTCTTCGGATGGAGTGAACTTTCATAAGGAAGGGCCTGTGGTATATCTTCCGGAAGGCTATACACCACATTTCAGAGATCCAAAAGTATGGAAGAAGAATGGCCGCTGGTGGATGGTTGTCGGAGCACAGACAAAAGAGCTGAAAGGAAATGTAGCTTTATTTGTTTCGGATGATTTGAAAAAATGGCAGTGGAAAGGCAATATGCTGGATTCTTCCATGGATTGGGGGTATATGTGTGAATGCCCGGATCTGGCAGACATGGGAGAAAGACAATTCCTTATTGTGAGCCGTCAGAAAGAAGACGGATGCAAAGGGATGGTATTTGCCGGAATAATGGATTATGAACAGGGAAGATTCCATATAAGTGAAGACACAGGTGTACTTCTGGATGAGGGATTCGATTTCTATGCGCCACAGACATTTACTGATGAAAGTGGACGACGCCTTTTGATGGGATGGATCGGAGCAGGAGAGATTGAATATCAGATGAGTCAGCCGACCGTAAAAGAAGGATGGCTGCATGTGCTTACGATACCGCGGGAAGTATATGTGAAGAACGACCGGCTGTATCAGAAGCCGGCAGAAGAATTAAAACATCTGAGAAAGAACGAAGAAAGCATTTGTGGAACCGGAGAGATTGCAATCGACAGACACTCAAAGTGCATGGAGATATTGGCAGAGGGTCTGGAAAATCAGACGGAAACATTTGATTTTGGTAAGGTGATCAAGTTCTTATATAAGAAAGAATCGGGAAATCTGCTTGTTTTCAGAAAGAAGTGGAATGGAGAAGGATATGATGAGAAAGAGATCCATCTGGATAAACTGGAAGATTTCAGAATCTATCTGGATCAGTCTACGGCAGAGATATTCCTGAATCAGGGTGAAAAAGTACTGACTATGAAGTCGTATTTCACAGAGGATACGTTGATTCATATGAATTCTGAACTGCAGATAAAAGTGAAAACATGGTTATTGGAGGAAGAATGATGGCAAAAGAGACAGATTATAAAGCAGTTGCACAGCAGATCATCGAAGTTGTCGGTGGACCTGAGAATATCATTTCTGTTGCGCACTGTGCGACAAGATTACGCCTGATTGTAAAAAACAGGGAAATCATTGATGACAAACAGGTAGAAGCAATTGATATTGTAAAAGGATGTTTTTTCACGGCTGGACAGTATCAGATTATTCTTGGAACAGGTATTGTAAATAAAGTATATGATGAAGTAATGAAACTTGGAATTGAAGGTTCCTCTAAGAATGAACAGGCAGCCGCTGCCGCAAAACGAGGAAATAAATTACAGCAGTTGATCCGTGTGTTCGCAGATGTATTCGTTCCGATCATTCCGGTAATGGTTGCAACAGGACTTTTCATGGGACTGAGGGGATTCCTGACACAGGATGCACTGCTTGCATTCTTTGGAACTTCAGCAGATGCGATTCCAAAACAGTTCCTGGAATTTACACAGATTTTAACTGATACAGCGTTTAGTTTTCTGCCTGTACTGGTATGCTGGTCTGCATTCAAAAAGTTCGGTGGATCTCCGGTACTTGGTATTGTAATTGGATTGATGCTTGTAAGCAGTATTTTGCCAACTTCATGGGATGTGGCTCAGGGAAATGCAAAACCACTGATCTTCTTTGGATTTATTAAAGTCAATGGATATCAGAGTTCTGTATTACCGGCATTCATTGTTGGTTTCTTAGGCTCTAAGATTGAACAATGGCTGCATGATCATGTGATCAATGCACTGGATCTGATCGTGACACCATTTGTTACAGTGCTTGTATCACTTTGCCTGGGACTTTTTATTGTCGGACCAATTTTCCATTCGGTTGAAGTAGGTCTGGTAAGTATCGTATCTTCATTGTTCAGCCTTCCGTTCGGAATTGGCGGATTTATCTGGGGAGCACTTTGCCAGGTAATTGTTGTAACCGGTGTACATCATGCGTTGAATCTTGTTGAGATTGAGATGCTTGCAAAAACAAAATGGAATCCGGTAAACCCGGTAGGTTCTTGTGGTATTGTAGCACAGGCAGGAGCAGCAATGGCAGTTGCAGTAAGAACAAAATCAACAAAAATGAAATCCTTAGGTTATCCTTCTGCAATCTCTGCATTACTTGGAATTACAGAGCCTGCAGTATTTGGTGTAAACTTAAGACTGGTACAGCCTTTTGTATGTGCATGTATCGGTGGTGGCGTCGGAGGATGGATCGCAGCACTTCTCGGACTGAAAGGAACAGGAATGTCTATCACTGGTATTCCGGGAATGCTCTTATATCTGAATAAACAGATGCCACTTTACATTCTGGTAAATGTAATTGCATTCGCCGTTGCATTTGTACTTACATATTTCTTCGGAATGAAACAGGATGTTGCAGAAGCAGAATAAAAAATGAAGACAGAATTATAAGGAAGAGTAAAATGGACAGGAATCAAATAAAAGTTCTTATCCGGCAGATGACTCTTGAAGAAAAAGCCGGGCAGGTAACGCAATTACCTTCCCGGTATTTTGCAATTCAGGGAAGTCAGCTGACCGGAACAGAGACAAAGCTTGGGATCAGTGAAGAAAAGAAGTGGCTGTGTGGGAGCATCTTGGGAAAACTTGATGCGGTATCTATGAGAAATATCCAGAAGGAGAATCTGGAAAGAAGCAGATTACAGATTCCGCTGATGTTTATGACGGATATTGTACATGGGTATCAGACAATATTTCCGGTACCGTTGGCTATGGCAGGATCATTTGACCCGGGAATGGTCCGGGAATGTGCCAGAATATCTGCGAAAGAAGGAAGTGCCGCAGGATATCAAGTGACATTTTCCCCGATGGTAGATGTCGTAAGAGATCCGAGATGGGGACGCGTGATGGAAAGCTTTGGGGAAGATAGTAAATTAAATTGTGACTTTGGAAAAGCGATGGTAGAAGGATACCAGGGGGAAAATCTGAAGGATCCGGACCGTCTGGCAGCATGTGTGAAACATTTTGCAGCATATGGTGCGGCAGAAGGGGGAAGAGATTATAATACTTCCGATGTATCAGAATTCCGTCTGAGAAATAAATATTTTCCTCCGTTCAAGGCCTGTATTGATGCAGGAGTTAAATTGGTAATGGCAGCATTTGAAGCATTGAATGGAATTCCGGCGACGGCAAATCCATGGCTTTTGCAGGATATACTAAGAAAGGCATGGTAGAAGCTGGTATAGAAGTTGGTCTTCTCGTCATCCGTACCCGTTACTTCAATGCGGCTCAGATAATTGTTCCATTCGTTGTGGGCTGCTTGCTTCACTCCTTCAAAATTCCAGTCGGCTATTTCCGCTTCCATATTCTTCTTGGCTCCATCCACGCCGGTGGTGGACATGGCTACTTTCATCAGCAGTTCCTCTCCCGGCTTCATGTCAAAAGTAGCGATGATGCGTTTCCCTTTTTCAGTTTCGGCCATGGGCAGATACAGGGTATCTATGACGGGACGATTGAACTTCATAACAAAAAAGTAATCCTGGTTCACCCATACGCTGTTGCGTACATGTCCGGTCAAGGTTTGTGCATCTTCCCAATTGGTTTCGCAACTTTGTACTTGCGAATGGTATTGGTTTTCGTTCCACGCAGGTCCGTGCTGAAGGTCAATCAATACAGATGCCGAGTCGGCGTTATGATAGGTATAACGGTGCAGGGCGGCATGGGGAGAGGCGGTCAGTTCGGCCTTCACGCCGGGGTCGGCCAGCTCTACGGTGTAGTATCCGGGAGTCGCTGCTTCCTTGTCTTTGGGGAAGTGGCTGCGATAAGCGTCCCAGGCACGGGCGCGTGTTCCGGTAACCGGCATCACCAGGATGTCTCCCAGGTCCATACACCCTGTTCCATTAAGGTGTGTCTGGGTAAATCCCCATATCAGGGAGTCGGTGTACACATATTCCGAACAATATCTCCAGCCGACAGCTCCGGTTACGGGGCTTGTCTGGATCATGCCGAAAGGACGGCAGGCACCGGGAAAGGTATGTCCGTTGTCTGCTGCTCCGATGAACGTGTTAACATACTGCGTGTAGTCAGTTTCGCCTGTCTTCTGCTGTGTTGTGGAACAGCCGAAGAGCGAGCCTGCCAATACAAATGCGCAAAGGATAGAATTGGTTTTCTTCATAGATTCGCAATTAATAAATATTTTGCGTAAAGATAAAGAGTTTTCTGGAAAAATGGGTCAAGAAATCAAAACAAGAAACGAATTAATAAGAAGTAAATGAATATCTTTGCATCTCTTAAATTAATAAACGACATGAAAAACCTTAGTTTGGGATCTCTCATGAGGATACTCTCTGCATTCATTTTCCTTTTATCGAACCTTCTTTAGATTAATCCGAAATGTTTCAACGCATTGGCTATTCCGTCTTCATCTACGGAGGTGGTCACATAGTCGGCCACAGCTTTTACATGAGGTTCGGCGTTTCCCATAGCTATCCCTGTGGCTACGTGTTTCAGCATGGGGATATCATTGCCGCCGTCACCGAAAGCCATGGTGTCTTTCAGGTTGATGCCGAAATATTCCAGTACCTTGTCTATTCCCGTACTTTTACTGTTGCCCCGTGCAATGATGTCGGCAAACAATGGATACCAGCGCATTGGCTCGCAATGGGTCAGCACTTTGCCGAATATATCTGTTTCTTTTTCCTCTTCGGCCGTAAAGTACCCCATTATTTGCAGGATGTCTTTTCCACGGGCTTCTTCTATGGAGGCGACAGGGGGAACAGGAATTTCAATCAGATCGGAAACAGCCTGTACTCTGTCATTCACTTCAGTGACGAACATTTCATTGCCGTATGCAAAAACGAAAGGTACCGGATATTTCTGTTGAAAAGTGATAAGCCGTTCAATGTCTTCTTGCGGGATGCAACCTTTATAAATGGGCTGGTGGCCGGCGGTAAAACAATAGCTTCCGTTTACGGTGATATACCCGTCAAACTCTAAGTCACCCAGGTTGTTTATTAAACATTGTGGGCGTCCGGTAGCAATAAATATTTTAATGCCTTTATCACGAAGTGTCTTTAATGCTTCTTGGGTCGAAGCAGGAATCTTATGTGTTTCAAAAGAAACCAGTGTACCGTCAATATCGAAAAAAATAGTAAGCGCAAGATAAAATTCCGCTTCGTCTTTTCCGTTCGCGCTAAACTGTCCTGCATCTTTTAAATGTATCTCAAACCTTGTATCGAGAAAATTTAATTCCTTCAGATGAATACAGATTTCGTCAGCAAAAACTGTTTTATATCGATTTCTTACATCATGAAGTTTTTTCGTTACACGTTCTACTTTTTTTAACGCTTTTTCTTTCTCTTCTTCAATTTGTTTTATATATGCATCATAATCATTAAGCTGTTCTATTCTATGGCGTTTTGATTCGCAATATGCAAGGACATCACTTACAGAACTTCCATATTTTGCTTTTAAATGATTGATCAGATTCAACCGTTCCTCTGTCTCTTTGAACTCTTCTTCTGAAAATTCAAATTTTGAGGCATATTCGGACAGTTCTCTGTTAAAATCATTCAGAAGGCTGTCCACATCCATAAGCAGAGCGCACAGACGGTCTCCCTCTTCATCAAATTCCGCCGCCTCCCGAAACGCACGTATCGCCCGAGTAAGACAATCACCTGCATTTGCCGAACTGTCCTCGCATGTATAGCGATAAGTCTGCGCAACTGCATCCGTGATTTTTCTGCTCTCCGTCATCCTTCGGTATGTTTCCTCTAATTCTTCATCCTCATTTTCCCGAAGAGCAGCCTCTTCGATCTCGTGTACTTCAAATTCATAAAGAGAAAGTTCTCTTCGCCTTTCTTCATCATTTAAAGAAGTTTCTTCCGCCTTTTTACAGATCGCCCGATATTCTTTATAACATTTTGACATTTCTGATTTGATCGGAGCAATCTCTTTTCTCCCAAAAAGATCCAGAAGCACCAAATGATTCTTCCTTTGAAGTAAGGTTTTATTATCATGCTGACCATGAATGTCAATCAAAAGCTCTGCCGCTTCTTTCAACTTTCCTGTATTCACTGTCTCTCCATTAATGCGGCTTATGCTTCTGCTTCCTGTAAACTTTCTTGTTAAAGTAACCATACCGTCATCCGGAATAATATCCATCTCTTCCAGTTTTTGTCTGATCTGTCCGTCGTCAACCGAAAAAGTCAGCTCTACCAGACCATTTTCCGCCCCGTTTCTCAAAAGATCAGAACTATACTTTCCTCCAAGAGCCAGTCCGACAGAGCCGAGCAAGATAGACTTTCCCGCCCCGGTTTCTCCTGTCAATATATTCAATCCTTGTCCGAAATCTACTTCTGTCTCATCGATCAAAGCAATATTTTTCACATGTAGATTTTGTAGCATACCATTCACCTATACTTCTCTTGAAACGATCTTTCTTATCTTATCCATTACGGCCGCTGTATCTTCTACAGT
>ENA-OPRT01001108-OPRT01001108.1-human-gut-metagenome-genome-assembly--contig:-NODE-1108-length-10964-cov-11.423412_pt1 | contig 10964 bp, 10 predicted proteins | sample MGYA00241895_ERZ501884 | MGnify/ENA primary metagenome ERZ501884 (study PRJEB25962, sample SAMEA2042225) | human gut metagenome | biome: human gut; feature: human-associated habitat; material: faeces...
GAGCATATTGCACACGGATCTCTGGTTTCACTTTTTGATGTACCTTATATCATAGGGGAAAGAAGTGATATTCTGAATAAATTGAATCGTATGAAGCCGGTCGAAGGAAAATCTTTTAGTTTTACTGTTCCCGGTTTGTTTACTCAGGGAAAATATAAGAATCTAATACTTGAACCATTCTATGGAATTCATGATAGCCGCTATATGATGTATTGGTTATCAATGCCCGAGCCCGCATTCAGGCGCGGCCCCTCGCCGTCCAAACCGTAACGCAGGGAAATCACTTTGGCTTCCCGTTCTGTCAAGCAGTGTTCAACGCAGCGTCGAACTTTGGCACAGGAATCCCGGGCATCCAGGTTCTCCAGCATATCGTCCTCCACACTGATAACATCCATCAGTGACAGCGCGTTTCCCTCCCGGTCGGAGTCGATGGAATCGGACAGGGAGACATCCCCCTGGTACTTTCTCTGGCTGCGAAAATGTGGTGTCTCCTTCTACATCGGCCACACTCCATTCAGTGATATTCAGGTAAGGGAATTTCTCATATAGTTCAGCGTAAGGCAGTTCAGAACCGTCTTTAGTGATGGCTGCTTTTTCCTGTGCGCCGAGAGCGCGTTTGTATTTCTGTAACAATTTGGCATTGCGCGGACGGCAGGGAGCTGCACTTCCGTTTACAGTCAGTACAATAGGCAGAGGACCTTCCACAGTTTCTACCCCTCCGTCAATGTGGCGTTTTACGGTGATGCGGCGGGCAGTTTCGTCCACGTTTAGAATTTCTTCGGTGTAAGTAATCTGGCTTAATCCCAGCTTTTCTGCTACCTGCGGACCTACCTGTGCGGTATCACCGTCGATAGCTTGACGGCCACCGATAATCAGGTCACATTCGCCTATTTTGCGGATAGCCGTAGCGATGGCGTATGAAGTGGCCAACGTGTCAGCACCGGCAAAAGCACGGTCGGTCAATAAATATCCATTGTCTGCTCCTCTGTATAAACCTTCACGAATGATTTCGGCAGCGCGTCCGGGACCCATGGTCAGGATAGTTACCGTAGAACCGGGATGTGTGTCTTTCAGTCTGAGTGCCTGTTCCAAGGCGTTCAGGTCTTCCGGATTGAAGATGGCCGGAAGTGCCGCACGGTTGATAGTACCGTCAGCGTTCATGGCATCTTTCCCCACATTGCGTGTGTCGGGAACTTGTTTTGCCAGTACTACAATTTTTAAACTCATATACTTTAATATATTTGGTATTAGTAATATTCTGGCGACAAATTTACTTAAACAATTTGAGCAACAAAAGGATATGAGGAGAAAATATGCACAAAAAGGTGAGGTGTGAGCATGAGTCGAGGAGGATACAAATGTTTTTATGATAATTATATTGTAGAATAAAAGCGGAAATATTTGTTTAAGTGGAAACTTTTTATATTCTTTGTAGAAAGTGATACTATGAAAACATTCACCTCCAAGTACAATCAAGCTAAATGGCCTTCGTGGACGGTCTGTTTCTGATGATAGGGACAGACGGTATCTTTTTCATTATACCTCTTTGAATCATCATAAGATATCCCTATTTCAAACTTTAAAAAATATATTATGAAAAGAACATTTAAAATGGCATTGATTGCCTCATTGGCAGTTGGTGGAAGTTATGTTTTGTATGGTTCTCAAAACAAAGAAGAATTGTCCGATTTAGCTTTGTCAAATGTGGAGGCCTTGACTTTAGGTACGAAGGATTGTATGTATCAACGTAATTCACGTTGTTATGAACTCGTTGTAGGTCCTCCGGGCGAACCTGTTATTATTGAAACAAGTGAGGAAGCGAATTGGGTAAATCGATATACCATTCCTGAGTAATTAGGCATTTATGTAATACGGGACAAAATAAATAGGTGTTAGGCATTTGTTTTGTCCCGTTTGAAGAGTATTAAAATTATGATTAAAATAAAATTGTATTATTCGATTGTTACCATCCTTTTTTTAATTTCCTGTGTCAGTAACAAAGGAAATGACTTTTTATCTATTCCCGCCAAACCGATCTATGGCTCTTATTATGATAAAGAAATTATGTCCAATGAGTTGGTTGCATTCTCTTCTCTTGATTGTGGAATTCTTATGGTTCAACGTTGTAAACTTCCTGGTGAACCTATTTGTCAGATTCTAGAGGAACAGACAGGCGAAAGAGTGGGTAGCTTTGGAAGCAGGGGACAAGGGCCTGGAGAATTTATAGCCGCTGAATTTATTGGAAAAACAGAGGGGGACGATACTTTATATTTTGTTAATTTGCCTTCTACTGTCCTATTGTATGCACGGGAGGAAAAGGGTGCTGACTACCGTTATGTAAGAAGTGAAAAAATTAAAGTAAAAGATGGTTGTTTTACAACCCGTTTCTGTCGACTGTCCAATGGTTATAGTGTGGCGACGACTTTGTCTGGGGGTAAGGAGTTTTTCATTCTCTTTGATAGGGATTTTAAAGAAATAAAGCGTTTCGGTAATCATCCGGTGCGGGGAATGACTACTGAAGCAAATGATTTTATGCAGTTGCAGGGGGAGATGGTTTCATACAAAAACAGCTTTTATTTTGCATCTAGATTTTTTGGTTATCTTTGTCGGTATGATATATCGGATGAGGAAGATGTTACTTTGAAGTGGGAAAAAATGCTTGTTGAGCCTGTTTGCAATGTCTATGAAGCAAATCTTGCAAGAAAGAAGAATAACTTGGATGGATTTTATGGATTGACAGCCAATGATAAATATGTTTTTGTGACTTATAGTGGTGAGTTATGCTATAAAGCCTTTGAAAACTATTCAGCCTGTACACCTAAAACTTTGCTGGGTTTTTCCATCGATGGTGAACTGGTAGGCAAGTACGCATTGGAACACCAAAGCATGAGTGTGCTTCTTTCTCAATATACCCCTCAGTTGTACTTGTTAAATTGCGAATCGGAATGTAATGTTGAAATATTTGAGATGGATGATATCCTGAAAGCAAAATTATGAAAATCCTGCTTTATGTGTTGTTGGCTTTTGGGGTATTTTGTTTCTTCTCGTGTAAAAGGACAGAAAAGGAGCAGTTGACTTTTTTGATGAAAGAATGGACTCGAAAAGAAATTCTCTTTCATGATAGAGCTGTCTTTACCATACAAGGCAAAGACACATTAGATAAGTTTCCTTATGCTTCAACATATTATAAAATTGTAACTTATGTAGACTCATTAGGATGCCTTAGTTGCAAATTGCAATTATTGGAATGGATAAATTTTATAGCGGAGGTAGACTCTGTCACATCTAGGAATGTATCCTTTTATTTTTTCTTCCACCCTAGAAATAGGAAGGAACTAATAATGACATTACAGTCAGAAGATTTTATTTATCCTGTATGTATAGATCTGAAAGATACCTTTAATAAACTGAATAAGTTTCCACTGAATGATAAATTTAGGACATTCTTGCTTGACAATACTAATAAAGTGATATTAGTAGGAAATCCTATGCATCATCCTCGGATAAAAGAGATGTATATGGGACAGTTGCGTGATTGTAATAATAAGCCGGAGGTGGAGGGTGATGAATGAACCAGAGGGTAAAAGAAAAGAATAAATGGATAGACCGTTTAATAAACTTTGTATTTTATGGTTGTGTACTTGCTCTGATATGGTTGCTGTTACAAATCACGACCTTTTCTTCGTTCAGGATTCCTACTGCATCCATGCATCCTACTCTGATAAAAGGTGACTATGTAATAGTGAATAAATGGATAGCAGGCGGCAGGATATTTAATGTTTTTAATGCGGTAAAAAACAAGCATATATCAATAAAACGTATTCCGGGAATACGACGGATAAGAAAAAATGATATTCTCATTTTTAATTCACCAGTCGGGCAATATAAGAATCGAATACATTTTGATGTCATGCAATATTATGCCAAACGATGTGTGGGGCTTCCGGGTGACACTGTGGCAATTATCCTGCCTACATTATCTGCCTTAGCCGAGGATAGCCTTACGTTTTCTTTTGATCATAATTACTATGACCTGTTAGGATGGACTGCTGAAAAATTCGGTCCTCTTTATATACCTTGCAAAGGTGATCAAATCCCGATAAATAGTTTGACTGCTACCCAATATGGAAGTGTTATGGAATGGGAGACTAAACAGAAAATAGATTATAAAGATAGCGCATATTTTATAGGAAATCATCGTTTCACAAATTATCAGTTTAAGCATGATTATTATTTTATGCTGGGAGACAATATACACCATTCATTGGATTCACGACATTGGGGATTGGTGCCTGATGATTTCATTGTGGGTGTAGTACAATGGATTTGGTTTTCAAAAGATGAAGAGCAAAATTCAATTCGTTGGAATCGAATCGGTAGAGTAGATTGAAATAAGAGATGCGAAAGGTTATAGTTCTATGCTTGTTCGGATAAAAACGTATAAATGATGCGTTGTGATATATGTTGTATGAAAAGTTTTTGTTAATATTGTCATCATTATGAGTTTGTTTTTGTTGTATGATGAAATAATAACTGAAGAATTATGAAGAAAGTATTGTTTTTATTCGCCTTTTTGCTTCTGGGTATAGGAGCTATGGCACAAAAGGTAATTTATGATGAAACCAACCAGACCGGAGTGCGTACAGTGGTATGCGAGGGTATGAATCTGGGTGTTTCCAATAATATGGACGTATATGTGGCACTCGCTGGATTTCAGTATAAAAGTACCATACGTTATTCGCTGGCTGTTACTATCGGGTCGGGGCATGAGGTGGAAATTCCTAATGACAGTAAGTGTGTCCTGACGTTGGATAATGGAAAGGCATTAGAGCTGCCTACGGTAGCAGGCGGCGCTTCTGTATTGCAGCATGTAGATGTGGAGATGAGTGATGTGTATCAAAGTTTCCGCCGTTTTGCCTATTATAATATAAAGGCTAAAGAATTGAAGAAAATCGGCAAAAACGGTATCGTACAAATGGATATACAGTTATCTCCCGGAAACTATTCCATTGCATTCAACCAGGATGTCTTGGGAAGTATGCTGACCGGTTCTATGTCATTAATAAATAATATGTTTGGGAAATAACTTCTTTTTTCATATTGTATGGTGCAGCCTTTTCTTCTCAGAAGGAGAGGCTGTCTTGTTTTTGAAAGTCAAAGGGTTAAACAAAACATTGTTTCATGTGTTTTCCTAATGTTTTTTAATGTGATAAACTTATGAGGAAAATACGTAGATGGGGAGTATGGCTCCTTTTAATCATTCCTTTGGCACTGAATGCCCAGCAGCGGGCCGAAAAATTATTGAATGTACCCTTGCCGGAACATTGGCAAGAAGAGGATGCGATGTTTCAACAACTGCTTCCGGTGGATGACCATTGGTGGACTGTATTTCAGGATGCCACACTGGATTCATTGATTCATGTGGCTGTCAGGCAGAATCCGTCTGTCCTTACAGCCTTGAATCGTATAGATATGGCGAAAGCGAATCTGAGGATAGCCAGAGGAGGCTATTATCCGGCTTTGTCATTGGATGCCGGGTGGAACCGCCAACAGACTAGTGGCAATACCGGTACGGGACAGCCTCAATCCAGAGTGGGGTATTATGATGCAACGGTTAATATGAGCTGGCAGGTGGATGTGTTCGGTTCCATCCGCCAACGGGTGAAAGCGCAGAAAGAAAATTTTGCGGCAAGTCGTGAAGAGTACAATGCGACGATGGTGAGTCTTTGTGCAGAAGTGGCGTCAGCCTATTTTAATTTGCGTGAGGCCCAACAGGAACTTAGTGTGTTACAGCGCAATGCTTTATCTCAAAAGGCGGTGGTGGATATAACTGAAGTGCGTTATAATACCGGACTGGCTTCCAAACTGGATGTGGCTCAGGCTAAATCGGTTTATTATAGTACATTGGCTTCTATTCCTGCTACAGAATCCGGTATTATTCAATATATGAATGCGTTGGCTGTATTGCTCGGGCTTTATCCTCAGGATGTGACGGCTGCACTGGAAACGGGAAAACCGTTACCCGATTATATAGAGCCGGTAGGGGTCGGTCTTCCCGGACAATTACTTTTACGACGTCCCGATGTACGGGTTGCCGAACGTCAAGTCAATGCACAAGCAGCCTTGTTGGGAGCTTCCAAGACCGATTGGCTTCCCTCATTTTTTCTGAACGGTTCCTTCGGCTATGCTTCACATGATATGAAAGATTTTACTAGACGTAGCAGTATGACATGGAGTATCGCTCCCTCTATGAGCTGGACGATTTTTAATGGTGGCCAGCGTGCGAATAATGTACGCTTGCAGCGTGCACAACTGGATGAAACAATCAATCAGTTCAATACTACGGTTCTTACAGCGGTGCAGGAGGTGGATAATGCCATGAGTAGTTATAAGAATTCCATCAAACAGATTGTAGCATGTCGTGAGATGTTGAATCAGGGGAAAGAGGCATTTAAACTTTCATTGGACTTATACAAACAGGGGCTGAGCCCTTTCCAAAATGTATTGGATGCACAGCGTTCGTTACTGTCATACGAGAATTCATTGGTGCAGGCACAGGGATATTCATTGCTTTGTCTGATCCAGATGTATCAGGCATTGGGAGGAGGCTGGTAGGCTGCGACGGAAAAGCTGTTGAACTATAGAAATAATAAAAACCTAACCCAAGATATGAAAAAAATAATGATAGCTTTCGCATGGACGGTATGTGTGTTGACCGCCTGCGATAAAAATAAACCTTCTCAGACAGAAATGCAGGCATTGCCTGTAGATGTTGCGAAACCTTTGGTGGAAAATGTGACGCTGACCAAAGATTATCCCGGTTATCTGGAAGCGGAATCTACTGTAGATTTGGTGGGACGAGTAAATGGAACTTTACAATCCAAGAATTTTGCACCTGGTTCCCGGGTACGTCAGGGACAGGTATTGTTCGTTATAGAACCGACACTTTATGAAAATTCAGTGAAACAAGCGGAAGCTGAATTAAAAACGGCTAAAGCCAATCTTGAATATACTGTCAGTAGTTATCAACGTATGAAAGAAGCGATAAAAAGTGATGCGGTGAGCCGTATACAATATTTACAGGCGGAAAGTCATGTGGCGGCTTGTGAGGCTGCCGTAAGTAATGCTGAAGCAGCTTTGAAAACTGCGCGTACCAACTTGAGTTATTGCTATGTCAAGGCTCCTTGTGACGGAGTGGTTGATGTTTCGGCTTATTCTGTCGGGGCGTATATTGGTGGTGCTTTGCAACCGGTTAAATTGGCTACTGTTTATAAGGATAACCGTATGTATTCCTATTTTAATATTGCAGATAACCAATATCTGACATACGAGCTGGCCCAGGAGGCTGCCAGCAAGATTCCTGCGGAAACTCATTTTGTAACCTTGCGTTTGGGAACTGACGGGGCACAGTCATGGAAAGCGAAACTGGATTATCTTTCTCCCAATGTGACATTAACTACAGGTACTCTCCGTTTGCGTGCGGAATTGGATAACCCTGACGGGATGCTTCGTCCCGGATTATTTGTCAGTGTCACCTTACCATACGGTGAAGCGCGGAATGCAGTGTTGGTTAATGATGCTTCTATCGGAACAGACCAGTTGGGTAAATATTTGTATGTAGTGAATGACAGTGATATAGTGAATTATCGGCATATTGAAGTCGGGCAGTTGGCGGATCATAATATGCGTGTTGTAAAAAGTGGCTTGTCACCTTCCGAACGTTATGTCACCAAGGCATTGTTGAAAGTGCGTCAAGGCATGAAAATTAAACCGATAGAACAAACCAATAAACTTCAATAGCCTTATGTTTTCAAAATTTTTCATAGAACGGCCTATATTTGCCACGGTGCTGGCTTTGTTATTCGTGGTGGCCGGACTTGTAACCCTGAATATATTGCCCGTGGCGCAATATCCCGATATTACGCCTCCTACCGTGCAAGTCAGTGCGGTATATCCGGGTGCCAATGCTGAAACTGTAGCTCAAACTGTCGGTATCCCCATTGAACAGCAGGTAAACGGTGTGGACGGAATGTTGTATATGAGTTCCAATTCCTCTGCATCGGGCGCTTATTCGCTGACAGTGACTTTCGAAGTGGGAACGGATATCGATATGGCAACTGTGATGGTACAAAACCGTGTCAGTGTAGCATTGAATTCTTTACCCGAAGCTGTGAAGGTACAGGGAGTGACGGTGCAGAAGCAGTCATCCAATATTGTGATGATGCTTACACTGAGTGGTGACAGTATTTATGATGGCCTTTATCTGACCAATTATGCCAATTTGAATCTGGTAGACCAGTTGACACGTGTACCAGGGGTGAGATAGTCCAGAATCGGGTGGAAGTGGTTGCGTTCAAATTCCAGAGCCATGGCATCGTCGATCTTTAGCGAGGACGTTATGCCATATACGCAACCCAAATAGTTCCTGACCCCGGAATAGTCTACGTTCTTGACCGGCTCCGGCTTAACAACCCGACGCCACGGGAGATTCCCGAAGACGTACCTCTTCCCGTCAAAGTCGTTCTGTCTGAACAGTCTTTTGAATCTGGGGTCGTTTGCAAATATGAGGTTGAGGTTGGCATCCGACGAGAGGTATGCTCCTCGGGTGTCAACCTCCAGCTCCTTCATCCACTCGACGCTCTCGGCCTCCGGGTCAACTTCCTTTTCGACTACTTCTTCCTGAGTCCGGTCATGCTCTGGATCGGCAAACTCGTACTTGGCACTGTTAATGTGGTCGTTGGCGATGGTAGTCTTTGTGTCGGGGTCGTTGCGTACGAACTCCTCCATTGCTGACACACTTGGCAACTTCGACGAGGGGTCCTTGACCTTGTCGTCAAGGTGGCCGAATTTGTGTATGCGGACCAAATCAAACGCATTGCAAAGTTTGCCCCCGCACGGGTCAGTCCCGTGATGAGAGTAAGCGAACTTGTCCTCATACACTATAAGACCAGCCGATGCACTGCCTTTTGTGTAAGTGTATCGGCCCTCCAATGCTGACGGGACATAGGTGTCGGAGAGAAAAGTCTCTATTGCTTCGGGGATGGAGTAAGTCCTACAAAACGCTCCTATGAGACCCCTTTTTACTGTTGGGTCCTCCTGCTTCTTAACGGCTCTGTCGACAGCTTCGAAACGGGACGAAGCTGTGGGCCAAAGTGACGAGTCCTTCCAGTCGGCATAGGAGTTGAGAACCTCATCAGCATCAATCCATGGACCGTCCTGGACCTTAAAGTAGTAGTCCATGTCCTTCGGCGTAGAAGGCCAGAACATGAGTCGGTTGGTCTCGAAAGTTGAATTGTCGAAAAGGTCTATGCCGATTATCCCGGCAATTTTTCGGCTTATGGCCACATACTCATCAGCCGTGACTTCTCTGCTCAGTGGCATTATTAGTCGGTACCGGGGAGACGCATCTGAGTGTTTGTGAGTCCCATGCAGAACAGCTGCATTGTCAAACTGGAGAGTAAAGTCATCCCAGAGGTCTTTGTGGGCAAAGTCTAAGTCGAGGGTCATCAGCTGTCTGTGGACCACATTGGCCGGACTTCTTTTGCCTCCTCTCAGGTAACCTCCAACGTATCCGCCTACGTCCTTTATTTTGAGCTGGTCTTCCTTGCTTGCAGAGACAAACTCCTTAAATGTTTCAGTGGTCTTGTTCTCCTCCCCGAGTCGACTGACCAATTCAGACCATTTCAGTTTCTTGTTGCTCCATACTTTTGATCTTGCACTCAGCCCGATTGCAATATCAAGTTCCCCGTCGTATGTCATTAGTCTTTCTTATAAAACTTAGTAACGTATCCGTCTGCTTTGAGAGGTAATCCCATTGGCAAGCAATTCAGCCAAGGGAGATCCTCCCCCATAACTCTACACATAGTTTCCAGACAATCCCCGGCTCGGTCTTCGTCTACCTCTGCAATGACTTCATCATGGACGTGCATTACTATTTCGAAGTCTTTCATAATGCTTAGTCTGTACATTGCTTCGGCGAGAAGATCCCGGGAGATTGCCTGGACTATGTTCTCCACCAGTTTGCCCCCGTAAGTCTCTACCTCAGTCCATCCTACGGACTGGACCATGCCGTCATAGACAATGCCAGTCTGCCCGAACCTGTTGGGTCTCACCCGGGGATTTCTGTAGTATAATTTTCTCCCCGCTGGGAGGGCTATTGTCAGATTGGTCCCGTCATGTTCAAAGACGAGGCAACTTACCTTCTTGGTTTTCCTGGTCTGGACGCACTCGATGGCCTTCTCGTTCATCTCCGCCCAAAACTCAACAATTTTAGGATTGGCTCGACGCCAAAGAGCTACGATGGAGTACATTTCTTTTTTGGACAGCTTCTTCTCCTTGTCCATCTTCTCCATTGCGTTGACCGATCCCTCATATCCGAGTGCCAATTCTGCCGTCTTACCGCGCTGTCTGAGGTCAGATCCTTTCGTAACCTGCTCAATGGGAACCCCGAACATGAGTGATGCTGATGCCTCATAGATCTTGCCATGAGTGTTGAAGACGTCGAGTCGCCACTTCTCCTGAGCTAACCAGGACAGGACTCGGGCCTCAATAGCACTAAAGTCGGCTACTGCAAACATTTTTCCCCCCGGGGCTATGAAGGCTGTTCTGATGAGCTCGGACAAAACATTCGGGATATTGCCGTAACACATTTCGATGAGGTCGTAGTCTCCCTTCTCCACCATGCTCCGAGCAAGACTCAAGTCCTTCATGTGGTTTTGGGGGAGATTCTGGAGCTGGATCATACGACTCGACCAACGCCCTGTTCTGTTGGCCCCGTAAAACTGGAATAGTCCGTGGGCTCTCTGGTCTTTGGCAGCGCAGTTGAGCATAGCAATATACTTCTTAGTTGAGGTCTTGGACAGTGCAAGCCGACCAGCGAGAACCTCCTTGACCAGATCGGGAGCCTCCGGATTGTTTTTCAGATATTCGAGGATTTCGGGCTTTCCCAGTGCAGGGAAGTTGAG
>ENA-OPRT01001116-OPRT01001116.1-human-gut-metagenome-genome-assembly--contig:-NODE-1116-length-10921-cov-3.273238_pt1 | contig 10921 bp, 8 predicted proteins | sample MGYA00241895_ERZ501884 | MGnify/ENA primary metagenome ERZ501884 (study PRJEB25962, sample SAMEA2042225) | human gut metagenome | biome: human gut; feature: human-associated habitat; material: faeces...
CGGTTCGTCACCGGCTTATGTGTTTATGATGATTGAGGCAATGGCAGACGCAGCTGTTATAGGCGGTATGCCGAGAAGTCAAGCATATACATTCGCCGCACAAGCGGTACTTGGAAGTGCAAAGATGGTACTTGAAACAGGCAAACACCCGGGGGAATTAAAAGATATGGTTTGCTCACCTGCCGGAACTACAATAGACGCAGTTGCAATACTTGAAAAAGACGGTTTCAGAAACAGTATCATTGACGCAATGGTAGGTTGTATGAATAAGTCAAAAGAACTTGGAAAAAAATAAGATAAAACAATAACGCCACCGATTTTATTATCGGTGGCGTTATTGTATATGAACGTAACATTGTATTCAAACAATGTTAAATATATTATACACTATTAATTGTAAAAATTCAATAGATCGGTTCATTGCCACAGCCACAATCGGCTTCGATCATATAGACACAGAATATTGTCATCAGGCAGGCATCGTATGGAAGAATGCACCAGGCTGTAACTCCGCATCCGTAGCCCAATACCTGCAATCCACACTTTTGCTAACAGAACTCCTGAAAGGAAAGATTGCCCATGGCACGGCGCAGAAGATCGGCTTCGCCGAGGCTGAAACCGCCCATGGCGGAAGCGATCTGCATAACCTGTTCCTGATAAAGAATGACGCCGTACGTATCTTTAAGAATGGGTTCTAAAAGCGGATGGAGATACGTAACCTTCTTCTCGCCGTGGCTACCCTTAATAAAATCTTCAACCATGCCGCTGCCGAGCGGGCCGGGACGATACAGGGCGACAAGAGGGATCATATCTTCAAAATGCTTCGGCGCCAACTCTTTGACAAGATTCGTAATGCCCTGCGATTCCATCTGGAATATGCCGGCCGTATCCCCCTCGGTGAGAAGCCTGCATGTCGCTTCATCATCAAGGGGTATCTTTTCGATGTCAAGCTCCGTACGGTAATTGCGATTGATCATCTTCACGGCATCACCGATGACCGTAAGGGTCCGCAGGCCCAAAAAATCCATCTTGAGCAGGCCCAGTTCCTCAACGAGATCCTTATCGTACTGTGTCGTCAAATACCCTTCCTTTGAATACTGCATGGGCACGTAGTCATCAACGGGCGCCGCTGAAATAACGACACCCGCCGCATGCGTCGACGAATGCCGCACAAGGCCTTCAAGAACCTTGCCGTAATCGACAAGGCGGCGCACTTCTTCCTTCGTTTCATAGTCCTGTCTGAATTCTTTACTGGTCTGCAACGCCTTATCAAGAGTAATGCCCAGTTCATTAGGCACGGTCTTCATGATGCGGTTCACTTCGCCGAGCGGCATGTTCAGCACGCGGCCGACATCACGCAGAACCGCGCGGGCCGCCAGTGTACCGAAGGTGATGATCTGGGCCACATGATCCTTGCCGTATTTGCGCGTAACATAATCAATGATCTTATTACGGTTCTCATAGCAGAAATCCATATCAATATCGGGCATCGTAATGCGTTCGGGATTGAGGAAGCGTTCAAAAAGAAGATTATACTTCAAGGGATCCAGCCCCGTAATGCCCAAAAGATAGGCGACGACCGAACCGGCCGCGGAACCGCGGCCGGGGCCGACGGGAATTTCATGATCCCGCGCATATTTGACATAGTCCCAGACGATAAGAAAGTATGACGGGAAATCCATAGCGCTGATAACGCCGAGTTCGTAGTCAAGGCGCTGCCGTACCTCTGCCGTCACGGGATCATAGCGCAGCGGTAGTGCCTCCTCACAAATCTTCCGCAAATACGTTTCGGCCGTTTCCCCTTCAGGCACGGGGAACCGCGGCAAATGGCGGTCATTAAAGCTGATTTCGACATTACACTTGTCGGCAATTTCCAAGGTCGTATCAAGAGCCTCGATATGATCGGGAAAAAGCTTTTCCATTTCTTCCCGCGTTTTCATATAAAACTCGTTATTGGAAAAACGGAAATGCGCGGGGTCGTCCAAAGTGCTGCCTGTGGAAATGCAAAGCTTCACTTCCTGAGCCGGCGCGTCTTCTTTATTAAGATAGTGGAAATCGTTTGTTGCCACCAGTTTTAAGCCGTATTCCTTCGACCACTCCGTAAAAACGCGGCGTATTTCCTTTTCTTCGGGCAGTCCGTGATTCTGAATTTCCAAATAGAAATCATCTTTGCCGAAAATGCGGATGAACCGCTCCAGCGTCCGTCTGGCTCCGGCTTCATTGCGGTTGAGAATATCCTGCTGCACCTGTCCTTCAATGCAGGCGGATAAAGCGATGAGTCCTTCATGATACTGTTCGAGCAGATCAAAGTCGACCCGGGGCCGATGATAGTTGTTTTCGCCGTCCACAAATCCTTTGGAAACGATCTTCACGAGATTATGATAGCCTGCCGTATTTTTGGCCAGCAAAATAAGATGGCAGAGACGTTCCTTTGTCTTCTGCTCGAAACGGCTGCCCCTTGTCATGTATATTTCGCAGCCCAAAATCGGCTTTATTCCCTGCTCTCTTGCCGCCTTATACAGGTGTATGAGACCGTACATATTGCCATGATCCGTAATAGCGACGGCAGGCATCCCTTCTTCTTTCGCCTTCTTCACCATCTCGGGAATACGCGTCAAGCCGTCGAAAAGGCTGTATTGGGTATGATTATGTAAGTGTACAAACGATTTCATAAAAACTCCTAAAAAATCAGTTCAACAGACACTCTTTATTGTAACACTGAAAAAGGAAAAATTCATCCGCTCCCGTTGTGTCCGGACTGCCCGTCCGGGCGCGGAAAACAGAGCCTTTCCCGTTGACAAACATCTCCGATTCTAGTAGAATAACACTGTTAGCGGGACGTGGCGCAGCTTGGTAGCGCGCTTCCTTGGGGTGGAAGAGGTCGCGAGTTCAAATCTCGCCGTTCCGACCAGCTGAAATAAGACATTGCTCAGTCAATGTCTTATTTTTTTGCTCCCGTGACGGGAAAGAGCCCCTGCAGCTTACCTGCAAAGGCTCTTACCGGTCTTATACTTCTCCGATCTGTGCCATTTCGGCCGCATCCGCCTGTTCCCACATTTCCTTCCGTTTAGCAAAGAAGGGCAACGCCACTTCCGGAAAGAGGGCGTAGCTGAGTACGTCTTCCATAGGCGCGTCGGGATACCCGGCATCGGCCAATTCCCGTTTCGCCTTGCCTACTTCCGGTTCCAAATCATCGGCCGGCCGGTAATCAATAACCGGTTCATCGCCGATGCAGAGCTTGCGGAACTCTTCCGTAATTTCTCCGGGCACGCGGCCGTATTTACCGCGGACAATATCGCGAACTTCATTCGTAATCATCTTATACCGGCCGAAGAGAACATTGAGCGCCGCAGCGGAACCGGTAATCTGGCTCGTAGGCGTTACCAGAGGCGGGTAGCCGAGGTCGCGGCGGACATTGGGCATTTCCGCCAATACTTCGTCAAACCGGTCTTCCGCTCCCTGGCTTTTAAGCTGATTGTACAGATTCGTCAGCATGCCTCCGGGAATCTGATACTTCCGCACGGCCGGATTGATTTGACTCGGCATGGTGAGATTAAATTCATCGGCCAGCTGCTTACGCACTTCCTTAAAGTGGTCCGCAACGGGCCAGAGTTTTTCCGTATCAATATTCGTATCATAAATGCTGTCCTGCAAAGCCATGACCATCGTTTCCGTTGCCGGCTGACTGGTAACGGCGCCGAAAGGGGAAAGGGCCGTGTCGATAATGTCGACGCCCGCTTCAACGGCCTTCATATAGGTCATTTCACCGAAGCCGCAGGTACAATGCGTGTGAAGCTCAATGGGAACGGTCAGATATTTTTTCAGCATGCGCACAAGATTGTACGCGTCGTACGGGGCGAGCAGGCCGGACATATCCTTGATACAAAGGGAATCGACGCCCATTTCCTGCAATTCAACGGCGCCCTTCGTAAAACTTTCCAGCGTATGAATGGGGCTGACCGTGTAAACCATAGCGCCCTGAACGTGAACGGACTTCGTATCTTTCCCCGCTTTAACGGCCGCTTCAAGGTTTCGCGAATCGTTAAGCGCGTCGAAGACACGGATAATGTCGATACCGTTGTCGACGGCACGATTCACGAATTCATACACCATATCGTCGGCATAGTGACGATACCCGAGAATATTTTGCCCGCGGAACAACATCTGTAACGGCGTCTTTTTCAAATACTTCTTTAACGTCCTCAGCCGTTCCCACGGATCTTCGTCAAGAAACCTCATACATGAATCGAAGGTGGCGCCGCCCCAGCACTCAACAGCATGATAACCGATTTCATCCATCGCTTCCAGGACGGGGATCATCTGATTTATACGCATACGCGTTGCCGCAATGGACTGATGTCCGTCGCGCAGTACAGTTTCCGTAATTTTCACTCTAGCCATGTATACCTCCGACACGGTGTATATAAAACCAACTACTAGTATAAGGTCATAATTTATAATGCATGTTTATTATACCATATTTTGTTCATAAATGAAGGCGGCGGCACAGGTAATTATACAAAAACCGACGGCCCTTGCAGGTTGTCCCGGTTATATACGCACTCTTTTACGTCCTTGAGGCACAACTTTATTTTGACTTATATCAATACCATTTATTTCCCCGCCTTTACGGCTTTTATAGAAAAGCCTATACTGTTTGTATACACTACCAAAATCGCATTGCACACGCTCCGTTTACAAAGGAGGTTGATCCCATGACCGCCGTTACAACGATCAAAGCCGTCTGGTTCAGTCCGACCGGGACAACGCAAAAAACGGTAACGAAAATAGCCGCCACGCTCTCCCGTGAGTTGGGATTACCGTTGGCAACCGATGATTTCACCTTACCCGAAAGGAGGACACAGGCGCTCCGCTTTTCATCGCATGACCTGGTCGTCTTCGGCACGCCCGTCTATGCCGGCCGCGTACCGAATGTATTAATCAAGTATATAAAAACACTTTCCGGCCGGGGCGCCCTCGGCATCCCTGTCGTTCTCTACGGCAACCGTAATTACGACGACGCCCTCATCGAGCTGCGTGACGCCATGGAGGAAGGCGGTATACACACCGTCGCCGCGGCAGCTTTTATAGGCGAGCATTCCTTTTCTACGGTACTTGCCGCACACAGGCCGGACGCGGCCGATCTGGCGAAAGCCGAAGCTTTCGGCAATGCCGTTGCCGAAAAAATCCGCTCCCGCGCCGTAGGGACGGCTCCCGTTTTTGTCCGCGGCGAAACACCGTATCGACCTTATTACACGCCCCGCCTGAAAGACGGCACGCCCATCGATATCCGCAAGGTCACGTCAAAGATAACGGACGACTGCACGTATTGCGGCATCTGTGCCGCTGTCTGTCCCATGGGCTCGCTTGATGCGGACGATCCGGCAAAGTTCACGGGCATTTGCATCAAGTGCGGCGCATGTATTAAAGGCTGTCCCAGACATGCCCGTTACTATGACGACGAAGGATACCTGTTCCATAAGAGAGACTTGGAAGAGGTTTACACGCGCCGGGCCGAACCGGAATTGTTCCTTTAAAAAGAAACGGCCTCTTGCCCCTCATTTATCAAGGTAAAAACAAGTTGCCCCCATCAGTCGCCATCAGAAATACCGACGGATGGGGGCAACTCAAAATTAGATCTTATTTTTTTGAGGGACGGTATGTTACAGCCCCTTTTCTATTGCCGGCACCGCCTGAAGAAAACGAAGCGCCCTGCCGCGCCCGCTTCTTCCCATGTGCCGGGCAGGTCCTCACATACTGCAGCGGCATTTTTATGATCCGTAATGACAAGAATATCTGTATGAGCCGGCAAATCTTCTATGGCCATAAACGGCATAACATTCGTATCGGACCAGGTCATTCCGCGCGGTTTGTACTTTTCTATATTTTCCTGCGTCTCAAGGCGGTCTATATGACGGCCCGAATAATAAACGAACGAGGCGGGATATCGTTCACCATAGCTGACTATTACCGTATCGCCGGAAGTGAGTTCATTTAAAAGGGCGGTTTCATCTTCCGCCGATTCCTTATGAGTTTGCGGTACGGCAACCGTAAAGAGTCCGATCAAAAATATGACGGCCATACCGGTCACCGCTCCTTTCACCAGCCTCTCCCGTTTGACAAAATACGGAGCCGTCCCGACCGCCAGCGGCATGAGGTACGGAAATGTATAGGTCATGTATTTGGATGCCATACATTCAAAAGCGAGAAACACGAGGCTGAACCACAGAAACAGGAACCGTTCACCGCTTTTTTCAGGAAGTATTGTCGTCCGATTTTTTACCATGGTCCGCAGCTTCGGCAAATACAACACGGACCAGGGGAAAAATCCGCCCAGCCAGACCAGAACATAATAATACCATACATTGTTGCCCGGATGTTCCGCCGTAACGGCGCGCAACACATTATGCGTGCCCAGAAAGGTAGTAATAAAGGCCTGTCCGTGTATGCGGTACATAGGCACATACCAAAGGCCCGCAAGAATAAGAAACAGTATCCCGCTTCCCGCCATATGGGGCCGGAGAATGTACAACACATTCCGCTGCCACAAGAGGAACACAAACACGATAAGGCCGGGCAAAAGAACCCCTACCGGGCCCTTCGTCAATACGGCCAATGCCGCCATTACGCCGGAAACATACAAAAACCGATCCTTTCCCGTATCATAAGCCAGATAAAAAGCCATCAGGCAGGAAGATACGGAAACGAACAAGGTGCCGTCCGTGATAACGGCATGGCCCAGATACCAGTATTCAGCAGAGGTTGCCAGAATAAGCGCACTTACAAATCCCGTTTTTACGTCGTAAAGGTATTTACCGAAAAAGTAAGCAAGATACACGCCGACGGTCGCAAAGACGGCCGGGAAGAAACGGGCCGCAAAATCGGAACCCCCGAACAGTTTAAAAGCCGTCAGCAGCTCCCAATAGAAAAAAACAGGCTTGTCATACCAGTACTTCCCGTAAATGCGCGGCGAGAACCAATCCCCTGCGACAAGCATCTCCTTTGCCGTTTCCGTGTAATTCACTTCAACCGGATCCGTTACGGCAAGCAATCCGTTGCCGATAAAATACAACATGACGCAAAGGACAGCTAAAACGGCAAGAACCGCCTGTTCTGAAAGAATCTTTTCCTGCAACTTCCGAAGTTTCATACTGTAGCACATCTCCTTTACTGCACAAACGACCCGTACAGTATACAAAGAAGTGCTAAACGGTTCCTAAACATCGAATAAATTTAATAAAAAAACAGGCGCTCTTACTAAGTTTCCTTAATAAGAGCACCTGACCCTGCATATGTCACTCGATCTACATTAAAACTCCGCTTTCCACAAGCCGTGAAGGTTACAATATTCATAAACGGTACCGGACGGGGCGTCACAGAATTCGGCCGCCGGTTTTTCACCGGGCTTTAAATACTTGAACACGAGACGGCCTTCCGATTCAACGGCAATCCAGGCAATATGATGTTCCGGAAGCATGGGATGCTCAACGGAACCGACCTGTACATGAAGCCGGCCGTTTTCTCTCGTGACTACGGGAACGTGTTTTTCCTGTGCCGCATCCGTGGTGTTGGCAACCAATTCTTTTAGCCCAGGACACACTTCACCGCTCAAACTTATAAAAATCGCCTTGGTTTCTTCATTCTGATAAAATTTGACCATCAGTCATTCCTCCTGTCTCGACAATCAATAACTATTATTCGTTATATACAGTATAGCCGCTATGCCTGTATTATACAAGACTGTTTTTATAAAAATCTTCTTACATATACAAGGCCTACCGTCTATCTCCTGCCGTATGCCGTATTTTCTAAAATTATCGTTGAAACGACAGCGCCGATACCGCCGGGTACCGGCGTATACTGTGAGGCTTTGGCATTGGCGGCATCGCTTACATCACCGACGGTTCTACCGTCCGCACGATTGATGCCGACGTCAATAATAACGGCGCCTTCTTTTACCATATCGGGAGTGACAAAGGCCGCTTTGCCGACAGCGGCGACAAGAATATCCGCCTGTGCCGTCAATGCCGGCAGATTCTTTGTCCTGCTGTGGCATACCGTAACGGTTGCATTGCGGGTTAAACAAAGATACGCAAGCGGTTTACCGACAACATCACTTCTGCCGATGATAACGACATGTTTGCCCTCAAGGGTAATGTTATAGTCTTCAAGGACAGCGATTACCGCCCGGGCGGTACAGGCCGCAAAACAAGGGCTTCCTGAAAAAAGCAGGCCCTTATCGGCCGCCGTCTGCCCGTCAACGTCCTTTTCAGGCGCAATACGGTTAAGAACGCGCTCCCGGTTAAACCGTTCCGGCAACGGCAGCATCGGTAAAATACCGGCGATGTCCTTTCGCTCGCCGAGCGCCGCAACTGCCTGTATAAGGTCTTCTTCACTGATATCTTCAGCGTATCGGCAAATTTCGACAGGCATACCGACGGACAGGGCGGCGCGCTGTACAGTCCGGGCGTACATGGCCGACGGGGCATCTTCGCCGACCGCTAAGACGGCCAACCGCCTCTCCTCTCCCTTTTCTTTCAGCTCCCGCAAGTATGCCGCCAGCCGCTCTTTGCGGGTAGCCGCCGTTTTTTTACCGTCTAAAATACTCATACCGTCACCTTTTCTGCATTGTTATCGTGTAAACGAAACGGTCACATCGCTCCCCGGTTCTACATAAGTACCCGCGTCAGGGTGCTGGTACACGGCCAAGCCCGTACCGACAGGGATAAAACTGAGGCCCGCTTCATTAAGCCATTCATTTACTTCACGCGAGTCAAAGCCGGCAAAGGAAGGCAATAAAATACCGTCGGCATCCGCATATACGGGCGGCAAGAAAGACCGTACCGATCCGCCCTCACTTCGGAAAATCCCCGCATTGACGGCAGACGGATCGGCAGGACGGATGCCCTTGATCCGTACGATATCGGTCATCATTTCTTTAAATACGGGCGCCGCGACTTGCGCGCCGTAATATACGCTGGACGGATTATCAACGACAATGAGCACCACATACTGCGGATCTTCCAACGGGCCGAACCCGACGAAGGAACCGATATACTGCCCTTCGGCATACCCCGTACCTTCCGCATTCAGGCGCTGCGCCGTACCTGTTTTACCGCAGAAATTATACCCGTCGATTTTCGCGTTAATGCCGCCGCCGGAGTTGATTTCTTCGGCCATAATACGGCTGATTGTCCTGCTGACTTCCGGACTGACAGGCCGCCCCGCCTCAACAGGTTCCGTCTTTTTGTAAACGGAACCGTCAGGATTATCAATTTCTTTAATGACGAAAGGCTTCATCATCGTCCCGCGGTTAGCCAACCCGCCGAAGGCCTGCACCATTTGCAGCGGCGTGACGGCAATGCCTTGACCGATGGCCATAATTGCCGTATCGACACGGCTCATTTCTTCAGGATCAAAGAGGATCCCTTCTCCTTCTCCGGGAAGTTCAATGCCCGTAGGCTTGCCGAACCCGTATTTTTCGGCATATTTCGACAGGACGGCCCCGCCCGTGCTTATCCCTATTTCAGCCATCCCCGTATTGATGGAAAATTTAAGAATGTCTTTAAGCGTTACATTGCCCATGCCGCTGTCGTCCCAGTTATGGATGGTGCGGTCATCAACATGAATATACCCGATATCATGATAAACCTTGTTTTCCGTCCACGTCCCCGCGTCAAGAGCTGCCGATGCCATAATCGGTTTAAACGTCGATCCCGGCTCGTAAAGGTTGACAACCGCTCTGTTTTTATAGGCCGCCGCATTTCCTTTACCGTAATCATTGGGATCAAAATTCGGCCGGCTCGCCATAGCCAGAATCTCGCCTGTTTTCGGATCCATAATGATGACGGCGGCCCCTTCAGGTTTGTTTTTTTTCACGATTTCGTCAAGGCCTTTTTCGGCAATGTATTGAATCGTGCTGTCAATGGTGAGACGAACGGAACGTTCCTTGTCGGGCAGCACTTTTTCCAGGGCCGAATCAAAAATAGGCACGTTATTACTGTCCGTGGTGAGCCGAAGCTTCTGCGTATCACCGCGAATCTCGTCGTCAAGAACCATTTCAATGCCGTCGAGCCCGTGATCGTTATCACCGACAAAGCCGATAAGCTGAGCGGCCAAAGTCCCGTTCGGATAGTAACGCCTGTTTTCGTCAACGAAACGAAGCCCTTTTATCTGTTCTTTGGCAATGAATTCTTTTAATCTTTCGTATTTATCATTGTCCATCGTCCGCTCGAGCCAGACAAACGCAGTATCGCGGCTGAGCCGTTCTTCTATGGCTTCTTCGCTGATACGCAGGTAGGGCGCCAGGAGCCTTGCCATCTCGGCCGGCGATTTTTCCGTCATCGTCAGATCGGCGTACAGCGATTTGGCAACTTCACTGATAGCCAGGACTTTGCCGTCTCTGTCAAGAATCATGCCGCGGGGCGACTGAATTTTACGGTCCGCTTCGCTTTGCGCGTCAACCCGTTCCGATAATTCGGCACTCCTGACGACTTGAAGCCAGAAAAGCCGGCCGGCAGCGGCCGCACAAAAAGCGAATAAGATGATAAGGCACGTTATTATGCGCCTGCACATTTTTTGCTCTCTGCGCTTATCCGCTTTTGCTTTCAATTCGTTATCCATAGTTTTTTTCCTTATGTTGAACGCCGCTTCATCCATCTTTCCGCCGCAGCGGCAAAAACATCGGGCTCATTGGCAAGTGTCCCGTCCTGCACCCGCTTTAAGAGGACGCGCAGGCAATCGCCCGTACGGGATCCGCAAATCTCGGGAACTCTTCTGTCATACTGCAGGTCTCCGGTGCCGACCGGCATGGAACCGGCCAGCTCTTCCATATATTGGCCGAAAGAAACGGTGCCGTCCGTATTTGCATCGGGGCGGCACCCTTTTGCATCGGCAACGGCTAACGCTGTCGCCTGCCGCA
>ENA-OPRT01001130-OPRT01001130.1-human-gut-metagenome-genome-assembly--contig:-NODE-1130-length-10830-cov-7.517773_pt1 | contig 10830 bp, 5 predicted proteins | sample MGYA00241895_ERZ501884 | MGnify/ENA primary metagenome ERZ501884 (study PRJEB25962, sample SAMEA2042225) | human gut metagenome | biome: human gut; feature: human-associated habitat; material: faeces...
CATAAGTTAACATTTTTGTGACAATCGATAACAGCCGGTGACAGCCGGCTGACAGTGAAAGAGGACCGTATTGGTGCCCGTCTTTACCACAGAGATCCCCGCCCCCGAGGTGCCCGCCACCGTGGCCCCGGTCAGGCCGAGGGAGGCCTGGGCCGCCTGGGCGGATGCACTGTCCAGGAAGGAGCCCACCCGCACATAGTAGGTGCCGTCGATCCAGGCCGGGAAGCCATCGCTGTACTGTGCTGCGGCGGCCGATGCCTCCTCAAAGGTGGCGTAGGTCTGGGGGAGCTGGAGATGGTAACACCCCACGGCGATGTCGGAGGTCTTGCTGTCGTAATAGCCGGAGCCACTCCAGTCCACATTCGACCCGTAGTACACATTCTGGGTTTTCACCATGGAGACCGTCGTCTCGCTGGTGTAGCCCAAGAGCTGGAAGGTCAGATCGCTGTCAAAGTAGCCGAAGCGGTAGCCGCTGCCCACGTCGTTGGCCAGGTTGGCCCCCGACAGGGCGTTTCCGCCGTAGAACAGGCCCACCCGGACCATCGGGTTGGCCTCCACCGAGGCCGCACCAGCCGGAGCAAGCCCACTTATCAATAAAATTGCAAGACAGGCAGTTACAAGCCGCAAAATATTTCCTTTTACCCTCTGCTTCATTGAATCACTTTTCAACTCTCTTTCATTGACACATGGGCTCCATCTGTGGTACAATCTTTGAAAACTAATCAGTATCAGATGCAGGATAGGAGCCGTGGCGGTTTCAAAAATGACAGGGAGCGCCCTGCACCTAAGTTGGACTGCGCCGTAGCGGCATCGTCTTTGACATTATAGTACAAAATCAGCGGACATGTAAACTGCTGATTTTCTTTTTATATGAAAGTCCTCATTTTCCCAGTCTCAAACAAGCTGGATCTGGAATAGGATATTATGGAACGACGGAGGTATTGGTTATGGAAAAGTACAGAGTTGGCGTCATCGGCGGCACCGGCATGGTCGGTCAGCGCTTCGTTACCCTTCTGGAGAACCACCCCTGGTTTCAGTTGACCGCCATCGCGGCCAGCAGCCGCTCTGCGGGCAAGACCTACGAGGAGGCCATTGGTGGCCGTTGGGCCCTGGATGTCCCCATGCCCGGGGAGGCCAAGGACATGGTAGTGCTCAACGCGGAAACAGACATCGACCGGATTGCCGCCCAGGTGGACTTCGTATTCTCCGCGGTGGACATGAAGAAGGAGGAAATTCAGGCCCTGGAGGAGGCTTATGCCCGCCGCGGGTGCCCCGTGGTCTCCAATAACTCCGCCCACCGCTGGACGCCCGACGTGCCCATGGTGGTGCCGGAGATCAATCCCGAGCACCTCCGGGTCATCGAAGCCCAGCGCAGGCGTCTGGGAACGGAGCGCGGCTTTATCGCCGTCAAGTCCAACTGTTCCCTGCAAAGCTATGTCCCCGCCCTCCATCCCCTGCGCGCCTTCGGCCTGGAGCAGGTGCTGGTCTGCACCTATCAGGCCATCTCCGGTGCGGGCAAGACCTTCGAAACCTGGCCGGAGATGGTGGACAACGTGATACCCTACATCGGTGGTGAGGAGGAAAAGAGCGAGCAAGAGCCCCTGAAGCTGTGGGGCCGGGTGGAGGACGGCGTTATCGTCAATGCCGTAGGCCCGTCCATCACCGCCCAGTGTCTCCGCGTTCCCGCCTCCAACGGCCACATGGCAGCCGTTTTCGCCCGGTTCCGGAACAAGCCCTCTCTGGACGAAATCAAAGCCGCCTGGGCGGGCTTCCAGGGCCGTGCCCAGGAGCTGGCCCTGCCCTCTGCCCCCAAGCAGTTCCTGCACTACTTTGAGGAGCCTGACCGCCCCCAGACCCGGCTGGACCGGATGACCGAGGGCGGCATGGCCGTGTGCATCGGCCGGCTGCGTCCCGACACCCAGTATGAACTTTTAGCACAGGATAAAGGAGATTTGTGGGATTCCGGAAAAGTGGAATCCGATGCGTCCGTATGGATTCCCTATCAAGGGAAGCGTTTGAAAAGCAATCAGCGTGTTTACTGGAAAGTGAGAAGCTATACCAATCGCGGTGAGACAGAATGGAGCGAGCCTGCCCGATGGGGGATGGGACCTTTAGGTGAGATTCATTGGAAAGGACGATGGATAGGTTGGGACGCTGCGTTTGCATGGGATCGGGAAGATTCACACAGCCGTTTGAGCTCTCGTTATTTACGCACGGAATTTAAAACGCAAGCCAAGGAGATAAAGTATGCTACCCTTCATTTGTGCGGTTTGGGTATGTACGAACTGTTCATTAACGGTCAGCGGATAGGTGATCAGGTATTGGCGCCGGCTCCAAGTGATTATCGTCGTACTGTGCTTTACAATTCTTTTGATGTCACCAAACAGGTTGCCGGAGGAAATGCCGACAATGCCATCGGAGTGACCCTGGGCAACGGACGTTTCTACACTATGCGTCAAAATTACAAACCTTATAAGATTCCTACTTTTGGTTACCCCAAGTTGCGTCTGAATCTGATTATAGAATATACCGACGGCAGTATCCAGCGCATCAACAGTGATGAGAAATGGCGTTTGACGGCTCAAGGGCCTATACGTAGCAATAATGAATACGATGGTGAGATTTACGATGCCCGTATGGAATTGGGAAACTGGACACAGCCCGGTTATGATGATTCCAAATGGCTGAAGGCGCAACGTGTTTCATTGCCGTACGGTACACTCCGCGGCAATACCGCTCCCAACATGAAAGTGATGAAAACGCTGAAGCCGGCTGTCTTCAAGCAATATGGTGACCGTTATATGATTGATTTCGGTCAGAATATGGCAGGATGGGTGCGTATTAACATAGCGAAAGCCGCTGCGGGAGATACGATTTGCATACGTTATGCCGAACGGGTAAAGAACGACGGTACGGAACTGGATGTGGAAAATCTCCGCCATAGCCAGAGTACGGATTATTATATCTGCAACGGTAAAGAAAACAACACCTCCTGGAGTTCCCGTTTTTCTTATCATGGATTCCAATATGTAGAAGTGACAGGTTATAAAAATCTGAAAGCGGAAGATTTGGTTGCTGAAGTAGTATATGATGACTTGGAAGATAACGGTACTTTCGAGTGTTCCAATGATATCATGAACCGGGTTTATCGGAATGCCTGGTGGGGAATTTCCAGTAATTATAAAGGAGTGCCTTTGGATTGTCCGCAGCGTGACGAGCGCCAGCCCTGGCTTGGCGACCATGCTATGGGAACGTGGGGGGAAAGTTTCATGTTCAATAATGGAAACACCTATGCCAAATGGGCGGATGATATCCGTGAAGCGCAGCGTGAAGACGGTTGTATTCCTGATATTTGTCCGGCTTATTACAATTATTATACATCGGAAATGACATGGTCGTCCACATTCCCGGTAATCTGTGATATGGTTTATGAACAGTTCGGCAACATCGAACCTATTCGTAAGAATTATGCCGCTATCAAGAAATGGATGCACCATATACGCAGTGAGTTCACCACAGAGGATGGAGTGATTAACGCCGATAAATACGGTGACTGGTGTATGCCTCCCGAATCACCGGAATTGATTCACAGTCAGGACCCTGCCCGCAAGACGGATGGAGCACTGATTGCTACAGCCTACTATTACAAGGTATCGCAAATGCTGGCCAAGTTCGCCCGTTTGCAAGGTCTGGAAGATGAGGCGAAAGGATTCGAGAAGGATGCAGCAAAAATCAAAGACTGCTTCAACGCCCGTTTCCTTACGGTTAAGAAGGGAACTTCTCCGGTACAAACGCCGCATGTTCTTTATCCCGACAGCATATTCTATGGTAACAATACGGTGACGGCCAATATCCTGCCGCTGGCTTTCGATATGGTTCCTGAGGCCTATAGGGAAGAAGTGGAGAAAAATGTAATAACAGGCATTATCACCCGGAATAAAGGTCATATCAGCAGTGGGGTGATAGGTATGAACTGGATGATGCGTGAGCTTACCCGTATGGGGCGTGGCGATGTTGCTTTCCTGTTGGCAAGCAACAAGACTTATCCCAGTTATGGCTATATGATAGAAAAGGGAGCTACTGCCATTTGGGAATTGTGGAACGGTGATACCGCCAATCGTTGGATGAACAGTTGTAACCATGTGATGATATTGGGTGATCTATTGACTTGGTATTTCCGTGATTTAGCCGGATTTAATCCGGCACAGCCCGCTTACAAACAAATCATCCTTAAACCTGATTTTTCCATCCAGGAGTTGAGTCATGTCAAGGCTTCGCACAACACTTTATATGGCAAGATGATTAGTAACTGGAAGAAGACCCTTACGCATTTGGAATGGGATATCACGGTTCCCTGTAATACCACTGCATTGGTTTATCTTCCAACGTTGGACGAGAAGGCGGTAAAAGACAAGGACGTTACCTTTGTACGTCGGGAAGGCAACTCTACCGTATGGAGTGTTCCTTCGGGGAACTATCATTTTTCGGTTAGCATGGACCCTTCTTCAGGTAAAAACCGTGCAGGTATCGTGGAAGATCAGTTCCTATACGAACAAGCTTCTTTTCCCGAATGCCACGGCGCTACTATTGTGGAATTGAAGAACGGAGACCTGGTAGCCTCTTTCTTTGGAGGCACTAAAGAGCGTAATCCGGATTGTTGTATCTGGGTATGTCGCAAGCCGAAGGGCGCGACGGAATGGAGTGCACCTTATCTGGCTGCCGACGGGGTGTTTAGTCTGGATGATCCGCAGGCTGTCTTGGCAGGCATTACGGCAGAATCCACTCCGGCGGATGCCGGCCCCGTGGCTTCTACGTTTAAAGGGGACAAGTCCCGGGCACGCCGCAAGGCTTGTTGGAATCCTGTGCTTTTCCAGATCCCCGGCGGAGATCTGATCCTGTTCTATAAAATAGGATTGAAAGTAGCCGATTGGAGTGGTTGGCTGGTACGTTCTAAAGATGGTGGAAAAACTTGGAGCCAACGTGAACCGTTGCCAAAAGGTTTCTTAGGTCCTATTAAAAATAAGCCGGAGTATGTGGATGGCCGTATCATTTGTCCTTCCAGTACGGAAGGCGATGGAGGATGGCGTATCCATTTTGAAATTTCGGATGATAAAGGAAAGACTTGGAAGATGGTAGGTCCTGTAGAGGCGGAAATGAGTGTGCCTACAGCTTTGCGTAAGGCAAATGCGGCCAATGTAGACGATCAGGAAGGCGGTGAAGCCATAAAAGGAGAAGGCGAGAAGCCTATTTATGCTATCCAGCCCAGCATTTTGCGTCATAAGGATGGGCGTTTGCAGGTACTTTGCCGTACACGTAACGCACAGATTGCCACTTCATGGAGCAGTGACAACGGTGAAACATGGAGCAAAGTCACTTTGCTTGATGTTCCCAATAATAATTCGGGCACGGATGCCGTAACCATGAAAGATGGCCGCCATGTATTGATTTATAATGATTTCAGCACATTGCCGGGTACTCCGAAAGGGCCGCGTACACCGTTGTGTGTGGCGGTTTCGGATGATGGCATTCACTGGAAGAATGTAATGACATTGGAAGACAGCCCCATCAGCCAGTATTCTTATCCGTCCATCATTCAGGGCAAGGATGGCAAACTGCATGCCGTATATACCTGGCGCCGTCAGCGTGTGGCTTATAAAGAGTTGGATTTGAGCAAACTGAAATAATACAATTGTGGATAAAGGAATTCTTTGATAGAGAGTATTGGAGAATTTGAAAAAAACGGGTGTCTGAAATAAAAATCAGATACCCGTTTTTTTGAAAACAGACTCCCATTATCCGCCAATGAAAGCTCTTTCTAAAGATACAGAATATGAAATAATTATAAATAGAGTACAAACGTTTCTTATTATCGTCCTCCCTTTATAAAGAAAAGAATAAGTGACAGATTATTATGAAAAGCATTAGACTACTACTTTTACTGGCTTCCGGAGTAACTACGGGAGCATTTGCCCAGTCGGGCGGGCTGACGGATATGAGCCAAAGTCGTTTTGCCAAGATGGCCAATACGGAATTAGGTGCCGTGCATTGGACAGATGGCTTTTGGGGCGACCGTTTCAATGTATATAGCCATACCTCCTTGCAAAGTATGTGGGACACATGGAACAATCCCGATGTTTCGCATGGCTTCCGTAACTTTGAAATAGCTGCCGGTGTTTGCGAGGGCGAACATTGGGGACCTCCCTTTCATGACGGTGATATGTATAAATGGATGGAAGGGGTGGCTTCCGTGTATGCCGTCACGAAAGATCCCGAATTGGATAAACTGATGGATCACTTCATTGAACATGTGGTGAAAGCCCAGCGTGCGGACGGTTACATCCATACCCCTGTCATCATCGAGGAAAAGAATAAGGGGATTGACACTCATTCGGACAAACAGCAACAGACGGTAATTGGCACCAAAGTAGGCGGTGAGGACGAGAAAGGTGCATTTGCCAATCGTCTGAATTTTGAAACCTACAATTTGGGGCATCTGATGATGGCAGGTATCATTCATCGCCGTGCCACCGGAAAGACTACTTTATTCGATGCTGCCGTAAAAGCGACGGACTTCCTCTGTCATTTCTATGAAACCGCTTCTGCGGAACTGGCAAGAAATGCCATTTGTCCCTCCCATTATATGGGCGTGGTGGAAATGTACCGTGCTACAGGGAATCCCCGTTATCTGGAACTTTCCAAGAATCTGATTGATATCCGTGGTATGGTGGAAAACGGCACCGATGATAATCAGGACCGTATTCCGTTCCGTCAGCAATACAATGCGATGGGACATGCCGTGCGTTCCAATTACCTGTATGCCGGTGTGACCGATGTGTATGCCGAAACAGGAGAAGACCAACTGATGAAAAACCTGACCAGCATCTGGAAAGACATTGTGACCCGCAAGATGTATGTTACAGGAGCGTGCGGTGCGCTGTATGACGGCACTTCGCCGGATGGAACCTGCTATGAGCCGGACAGCATTCAGAAAGTACACCAAAGCTATGGCCGTCCTTATCAGTTGCCTAATAGTACGGCGCATAACGAGACCTGTGCCAATATCGGCAATATGCTTTTCAACTGGCGTATGCTGGAAGTGACGGGCGATGCCAAATATGCGGATATTGTGGAAACCGCCCTTTACAACAGTGTGTTGAGTGGTGTCAGTCTGGATGGAAAGAAATATTTCTATACCAACCCGTTGCGCATCAGTGCGGATTTGCCATACACACTTCGCTGGCCTAAAGAACGTACCGAGTATATCAGCTGCTTCTGTTGTCCGCCTAATACGCTGCGCACCGTTTGCCAAGCCCAGAACTATGCTTATACGGTGACTCCGAATGCGGTATATTGCAATTTGTATGGAGCGAATACACTGGCTACAACTTTGAAGGAAACGGGAAAGATCGGGCTGGTGCAAGAAACGGAGTATCCGTGGGAAGGTGCTGTGAAGCTGACTGTTACCGAAGCTCCGAAACCGTCAAAGAAGAAAGCGTTTTCTTTGTTCCTCCGTGTTCCTGACTGGTGCGAGAAGGCAACTTTGAAGGTAAATGGCGAACCGGTGCAAGGAACCTGGAAAGCGAATACATACGCCGAGGTAAACCGCATCTGGAAGAAAGGGGATTGTGTGGAATGGGTGATGGATATGCCTGTAAAATTGCTGGAAGCAAATCCGTTGGCCGAAGAAATCCGTAACCAGGTAGTGGTGAAACGTGGCCCGTTGGTCTACTGTCTGGAAAGTATGGATATAGAAGGCGGGCATAAGATAGACAATGTGCTGATACCTGCCGATATCCGGTTGACTCCGAAAAAAATAACCATCGAAGGCAGTCCGATTGTCGCATTGGATGGTACTGCCCGTCTGGTCGATGAAGTATCATGGAAAGATACCTTGTACCGCGAGGTAGGAAAAGTCGACAAACCGGTCCATATCCGTCTGATTCCTTATTATGCATGGGGAAATCGCGGAAAGGCTGAAATGACGGTATGGATGCCTTTGGCACGGACTAATCACTAACCACTTACCCCTAATTAGTTACAAATGAAAAAAATATTCATAACCACTGCCGCGCTGCTGATAGCTTGTACACTGTCAGCAGCCGATTTGTTCGTATCTCCGGAAGGCAATGACCGGAATCCGGGTACCAAAGACTCTCCGAAAGCCACCCTTACAGCCGCATTGCGTCAGGCAAGGGAACTTCGTCGTCTTAATGATGAAAGTGTAAAAGGTGGCATCACCATCCATCTGGAGGCAGGTGACTACCATCTGTACGAACCCGTCTTTATCCGTCCGGAGGACAGCGGAACGGAAGCTTCACCTACCGTCATCACTTCGGATGGAAATGCCGTTCTGAATGGTGGGGTGGAAATCAGGAACTGGAAGAAGCAAGGAAAGTTGTGGGTAGCCGATGTCCCTATGTTTAACGGGCGTCCGCTGGATTTCCGGCAACTGTGGATCAATGGGCAAAAGGCTGTTCGTGCAAGGGATGTGGCAGACTTTGAAAAGATGTACCGCATCATCAACAACGACCCCCAAAACGAAATACTGTGGGTACCTGCCGCTGCTGTAAAGAAAATACAGAAGGCCCGATATGCCGAAATGGTCCTTCATGAAATGTGGTGTGTGGCAAATCTCCGTATCAAGTCGGTCGAAATACAGGGAGACAGTGCCGCCGTGCGTTTCCATCATCCTGAAAGCCGCATCCAGTTCGAGCACCCGTGGCCGCGTCCTATGGTGACCAAGGATGGTCACAACTCGGCTTTCTATCTGACCAATGCCATGGAATTGCTGGATGAACCCGGCGAGTGGTATCACGACATTGAAAGCCGTAAAATATATTATTATCCTCGGAAAGGAGAGAAGATAAGCAAAGCCGTAGTTCCCGGCATCGAAACGTTGGTATGGGTGGAAGGAACGATAGACCGTCCGGTAAAGCACATCCGTTTTGACAATATTGCTTTCCAATATACCACCTGGATGCGTCCCTCTTTGCAAGGTCATGTTCCTCTTCAGGCAGGTATGTACATGACAGACGGATATAAAATCCGTCCTTCCATGATTCGTAAGAACAATCATAAGCTGGATAATCAAGGTTGGTTGGGCCGTCCGGCATCGGCAGTCGTAGTCAAGGCTGCCCGGGATATTGATTTCGAGAAGTGCCGTTTCCAGCATTTGGGCTCTACAGGCATTGATTATGAATGGGCCACCGATGGAGGACATATAAACGGCTGTCTGTTCCGTGATATTGCCGGGAACGGTATTGTAGCGGGCAGCTTCAGTCCTGCCGCTCACGAAACTCATCTTCCATACGATCCTGCCGACCGTCGTGAGGTCTGTACCGGACTGACCATTTCCAACAACTACATCAACGATGTGACCAATGAAGACTGGGGCACTTTGGGCATTTGCGCCGGTTATGTCAGTGATATCAATATCGAGCACAATGAAATCAGTGATGTATCCTATTCGGGCATCAGTCTGGGATGCTTCATCGGGGCGGAGCCCCTTTTTATAGAATCTTTTGTACTCTTTTAGACTCCCCGCAGGCCTTACGGCAGTAGGGGAAACGCACTATTAAAGGGGAGAAAATGGGAGATTAAAGGGGAGATTTTGGGAATTATTTAGGGGAGGTTTTGGGAGAATAAAGGACGCTTTTGAGGAATAAAAACGAGGTTTTGGGAGAATAAAGGGTAGAAAATATAAAAATCTCGTTTTTATGGTAGAATGCAGTCATGTCCGATGAGATCGTGAAGTACTCGAACCAGTTCAACAATCAGGCGCTGCGCAAGTTCACCGCGCTCGATCTTGATTTGCTGATGGCCATCGCGTCTCGCGTGCGGGACAAGGGCACGGACGAGGTGGCGTTCACGTTCGAAGAATTGAAGCGGCTGGCCGGACTTCAGAGGAACATGACCAACGATGAGTTCGCCAAGCAGATTGCCAATGTGAACCGTCGCCTGCTCGCGCTCAACTTCGAGTTCCAGAACGAAGAGCACGACATCATCCAGTTCGCCCTGTTCGCAGGCTTCGTCACCAGCCCGACCAAACGCACACTCACCGTATCGGTGAACTCGCGCTTCTCGTTCCTGCTTAACGACCTCACCTCGCAGTTCACCCGCTTCGAGCTGGCCGAGTTCACGGCCCTGCGCTCCAGCTACGCCAAGGAGTGCTACAGGAGGCTCAAGCAGTACCGACAAACCGGTGTGTGGAAGGTCAGCCTTGAGGACTTCCGCCGACTGCTCGACGTACCCAAATCGTATCGGCCGAGCGAAATCAACAAGTATGTTCTTAAGCCGATTGAGGAGGAGTTGGGACCTCTGCTGAATCTGAAGGTGCATCGCAAGTACCTGAAGAAGAAGCCGGGACGTGGCCGCGCTTCCCTTGTCGGGTTCGAATTTGAATTTGACCCGGAGAAGGTACCCGGCGGCGCTCCCGCTCCGCGCGTGGAGCTGTCCGGCTCCGTGGTGACCGATGAGGCGAGGAAGTCGCTCAGGGACGTGTCGAAGACGCCCGTGCCCGATCTGTCGGTGCCGGGCGAGGGACCGGCGCTCGACCCTGATACTCAGGCGTTCCTCGACGCGCACGGCGGTCATGGATTCGCCGGTGCCGAGGGGTATGTCTCCGACTGGCCGAGTGCTGCGTGATGGTATGTGAAAGCCCGTCCGGGCTTGCGCTCGGACGGGCCGGGTGCCGTTTAGCGGCTGTTTCTCATCGCCCAGACGGCCAGGGCCGTGAGGATGATGTCCGCGGCGATGGGATGCACCGCCGGTGCGAGACAGACGGCGATGACCGCCATCAGCAAATCAAGATCGAGCGCGGTGAACTTGCGG
>ENA-OPRT01001133-OPRT01001133.1-human-gut-metagenome-genome-assembly--contig:-NODE-1133-length-10816-cov-4.323762_pt1 | contig 10816 bp, 8 predicted proteins | sample MGYA00241895_ERZ501884 | MGnify/ENA primary metagenome ERZ501884 (study PRJEB25962, sample SAMEA2042225) | human gut metagenome | biome: human gut; feature: human-associated habitat; material: faeces...
AATGTGACTAATTGAGAAAAAACATATTTGTCTTTATTCATAACAGTCTGATTCATGTCGGCATTCCTTACATGGAAGTCGTAAAAGCGGCTATCGTGCCTGCGGTACTTTACTTTCTCGGCGTATTTTTGGGCGTTCATTTTGAAGCGAAGAAAAATAAGCTGAAAGGGACGCCGAGAAATGAACTTCCGCCATGGGTTAAGATTATGAAAGAAGAGGGGCATCTGGCAATTCCGCTGATTGCGATTATCGGGCTGCTTGCTTCCGGGTACACCCCGATGAAGGCGGCACTGGCAGGGATCATTATTTCCATTGCCACCGCCATGCTCCGCGCGAATACACGGATGGATTTCAATGATATTATTGACGGTCTGGTTAAAGGCGCCCGCGGCGCTTTGGGGGTACTCATCGCCTGTGCGTCCGCCGGTATGATCATCGGTATCGTGACGAAAACGGGAGTAGGGCTGAAGCTGGCGTCTGCTCTTGTCGATGTGGCGGCAGGAAACTTTATGCTTCTTCTGTTCTGCACTATGATTACATCCCTCATTCTCGGCATGGGCGTGCCTACGACGGCAAACTATGTCATTACATCCACTATTGCGGCACCGGCCCTTATCCAGCTTGGCGTGCCGATTTTGGCGGCGCATATGTTCGTTTTCTATTTCGGCATCATTGCCGATATTACTCCGCCTGTGGCGCTGGCGGCTTATGCAGGAAGCGCTATTTCTGGCGGTGATCCGCTGAAGACAGGGGTAAACGCTTCGAAGCTGGGCATTGCGGCTTTCATTATTCCTTACGTCTTCGTTTTGTCACCGCAGATTTTAGGGATTGATGCTTCCGCCGGCAGCATTATTTTGACCACCTGTACGGCACTTATCGGTATGGCGGGCGTTTCGGCGGCGATGATCGGATACCTTGCGGCAAAGACGAATATGTTTGAGAGGCTCCTGCTCCTTGCCGGCGGCCTTATGCTCATTGATCCCCGTCTCATGACAGATGCGGCAGGCATCGGCATTCTTGCCTTTGTCCTCTTTATGCAGTTCCTGAGAAGAAAGAAAGCGGATGCATAATTTCTACGGTTCAATCACTCCACACAAAAACCCGCAGTATGTATTGCGGGTTTTTGTGTACCTTATTTAAGAGGAAGAGATTCTTCTCCCATAAGAATCCTTTCCATATCCTCATCTGCCGACTCCGCCCACGGCAGACGAAGCTTCGGCTGAATTCCCTCAAGAAGGTGGGGAAAGAGCGAATTGTCTTCCTTGATTTTTTCAGGAACGAAAACGGAAAGGCGGTCAGGCAGGATTTCCAGATCAATAGGGAAGGACGGCCCCTTTTCACCGTCTACATTTGTTATGAGTTCTTCTTCATTGCTGATGGAAATATGGGCTTTTTTTACACCGACCACAGTCAATATTTCCGGCCCCAGCTGGAGGCCTGTGAGAAGTTTCGGAGCTTCACGGATGGTACGGAGCCATTGGAAATTATGGAAAAGAGCCAGTTTGATGACGCCTTTGTTCCTTTCTTCCGGCGGGACAAGGTTGCGGAAGCTGCCTGCCGAATCGGTGAGCATGGCTGCCACCAAAGGGGAGGAAATATGAATATCCGTCCCGTTTTCTTCCCGGATGTGGAAATGGTAAGAATGCTGTTTAGGAAGAGCCTGAAACCCTTTCATAAAGTACGCAAGAGAGCCGAAAAGCGTTTTTTCCTTAATTGTCACTTCGCTGACCGCTTCCGGAATGAGTCCTGCGGCAACGATATTGATGAAGTAGCGGTCATTGATTTTCCCTACATCGATAGTGGTGCGTTTTGCCTGCTCCAGCATCCGTATAGCGCCCTGGGGCGAACGGGGGATATGAAGCGCCCGTGCCAGATCATTCACCGTTCCGAAAGGAATAAAACCGAAGCATGAATCGCTGCGGACAGGAACCATGCCGTTAATGACTTCATTAATCGTACCGTCGCCGCCCATGCAGATGATGTCTTTATTCTTTTCCGCGGCGCGGCGGGCGAAATTTTTCGCATCTCCCGCTTTTTGCGTCAGCTTGATGGAAACGTCGTCATACCGTTTGGAAAGAACAGAAGATAAAAGCGGAATGTACTTCGGCGCCCGTTCCCGTCCCGAGGTGGGATTTACAATGACCAGACAGCGTTTTACGTTTTCCAAAACCAGGTCCTCCTCCTGCAATTTTATTTCTTTACTATTATAGCAGATATAGCAGAAATGTATTTATGGAAAGAGGTGTAAAGGGGTCTTCTTAAAGAAATATTTTCTAAGAGTGTGTCACAAATGTTTGATTATTCCAGAGATCCGTGCTGAGATAAATGCATAGGGTTCTTGAGGTATGTTGTAAGTTGTAGTATAATATAACCTGCAATTTGTGTACGGTAAATAAAAGGACGGACCCTTTTACCGGTATAAGGAGGAATATTTTTTATGAACGTAAAAGCAGAAGCACTGGATCAGCACAAGGTACAGCTTACCATTGATGTACCGGCTGAAGTTGTGGTCAAGGGGTTTAAGCAGGCAGTAGCCCGTATCGCCAACCAGGTGAAGATTCCCGGGTTCCGTAAAGGCAAGGCGCCCCGCCGCATTATCGAGATGCATTTCGGCAAAGAAGCTGTTGCCGGAGAAGCGCAGGATATTGTTATCAACCAGGCTTTGAATGACGCGATTATGCAGGAAAAGCTCATTGCTGTCACCACTCCCGAAGTAAAACAGGAACGTTTTTCTGAAACGGAAGGTGCTGCGTTCACCGCTACTTTTGTTAAACAGCCGAAAGTAAAGCTTGGCGAATATAAAGGACTTTCCGCCAAACATGTGAAACCGGAGATTTCCGATGACCAGGTTATGGCACAGATCCGGCAGGCTGCAGAGCAGAATGCGAGAATGGAAAAGGCGGAAGAAGGTACTGTCCTTAAAAAAGGCGACATCGCCGTTATCGATTTCAAAGGTACCGTTGACGGGAAAGCTTTTGAAGGCGGTGAAGGGAAAACTTATCCGCTGGAAATCGGCTCAAAGAGCTTTATCCCGGGGTTTGAAGACCAGCTTGAAGGCCACAAGGCGGGCGATGACGTAACAGTTTCCGTATCTTTCCCGAAAGACTATTTTGTGGATACTCTTGCCGGCAAAGAGGCGGAATTTGCTGTACATATCAATGATGTGAAGCATAAAGTAATTCCCGTTATTGATGATGCTTTTGCCAAATCCGTAAGCCGTCATGAAACACTGGATGAACTGAAGGAAAGCCTGAAACAGCAGATGCAGCTTCGGGCATTCCAGCAGGCGGAAGAAGCTTACCACCAGTCCCTGATTAATCAGGCGGTGGCAAATTCCAAAGTGGATATTCCGCAGGAAATGGTCGATCAGCGCATTGATGAAATCGAACAGGAAGTTAAACTGAATATGGAAGCCCAGGGCATGGACTTTGATAAGTATCTTTCCAACATGGGCAAGTCGGAGGAAGAATTCCGTCAGAGCTACAATAAGACTGCTGAGCAGCAGGTACGCGAAGGCTTGGTGCTTGCGGAAATCGCTAATGTTGAAAAACTGGAAGCGACCAATCAGGATCTGAATATGGAAGTTTACAGCATGGCGCGCCAGTTTAATGCGGAACCGAAAGATGTCATCAAAATCATCAGAGATGAAAACCGCGCGGGGATGCTTTACAATTCCGTACTCCGCAAGAAAGCGGCTGCTTTCATTTACGGCGCGGCGGTAAAGGAAGAAAGTAAAAAAGAAGAAACAGCCAAGAAGACAGAAGCTCCGGCAAAAGAAAAGAAAGAATCTCCGCTGGCTGCAAAGACAGTCAAAGAACTGAAAGCTTACGCTGAAGAAAAGGGTATTGCCCTTGACTCCCGCGCAAAGAAAGCGGACATCATCGCTACGATCGAAGCGGCTGAAAGAAAGTAATCCGTTCAACTTCATACAATGAATTTTATTTCATAACCTAAAGAGGCGCAGGCATGTTCCGCGTCTCTTTGTTGATGTATGAAAAAGAAATATAGAATTTTATCGTTATAAATTGTAAGATTGTGGTACAATTAGAAAGTACAAATAGTATTTATGAGAAAGGATGTTTATCTATGCCTTATGTGCCGATTGTTGTGGAACAGACCTCTCATGGGGAACGTTCCTATGATATTTATTCCCGTCTTTTAAAAGACCGTATCGTATTTCTTGACGGCCCCATTGATGATCATACCGCCAACGTGATTATTGCCCAATTTCTCTTTCTGGAAGCGGAAGACCCCGACAAAGATATCCATTTTTACATCAACAGCCCCGGCGGCGTTGTGACGGCAGGCATGGCGATTTATGATACGATGCAGTATATCCGCCCTGATGTGTCTACCATCTGTATCGGTTCCTGCGCCTCCATGGCGGCCGTACTTCTGACAGCCGGCGAAAAAGGGAAACGCTACGCCCTGCCTCATGCCAGCGTTATGATCCATCAGCCCCTCGGCGGTGCGCAGGGACAGGCGACAGATATTGCAATCCATGCCAAGGAAATTATCCGTCTCCGCAGCGAGCTCAATGGAATCATCGCGGCCCACAGCGGACAGACGCTGAAAACTGTCATGAAAGACACCGAAAGGGATAATTTTATGACTGCTGACGCCGCTTTGAAATATGGGCTCATTGATAAGATCCTTACCAGAAATGAACTGGCCGAGTTAAATGGGAAATCTGAATTAAGCAAGAAATAAGGAGGCTCTGTGGCTAATAAAAATGAACAACCGCCGGTATGCAATTTCTGCGGACGGTCGGGAGACGAAGTCGAAAGACTGATTGCGGGACCGGGCGTCTTTATCTGCAATGAATGCATTGAAGTCTGCCGGAACATATTGGAAGAAGAAATGAAAACTTCGAAGAAGAAGAAGGGGCTTCCCGATTTTGAACTTCCGACACCTGAAAAAATCAAAGAATACATGGATCAGTACGTTATCGAGCAGGACGATGCAAAGGTTGCCCTTGCCGTAGCCGTGTACAACCATTATAAACGTATCCGCTATGAAAAAGACGATGACGGTGTGGAACTGCAAAAGTCAAATATCATCATGCTGGGACCCACAGGGAGCGGGAAAACTCTTCTTGCCCAGACGTTGGCGAGGTTTTTGAATGTTCCTTTTGCTATTTCCGATGCGACTACCTTAACAGAAGCGGGTTATGTGGGGGAAGACGTGGAGAATATCCTGCTCCGTCTTATTCAGGCGGCGGATTACGACCTTGAAAGAGCCCAGCGGGGCATTGTCTACATTGATGAAATTGATAAAATCGCAAAAAAATCGGAGAATCCGTCTATTACAAGGGATGTTTCAGGGGAAGGCGTACAGCAGGCCCTGCTGAAAATTCTTGAAGGGACCGTAGCCAGTGTTCCGCCGCAGGGCGGACGCAAGCATCCTAACCAGGAGATGATCCAGCTGGATACGTCAAATATCCTCTTCATCTGCGGCGGAGCCTTTGCCGGCATAGATAAAGTCATTGCCCGCAGAACGACCAGGAGCACGATGGGATTTGGCGCCGATATCAAGAAAGCTGATGAGAAAGACATTGCGGAAGTTCTTCAAAACGTAGAACCTGAAGACCTCCTGAAATTCGGACTTATTCCGGAATTTATCGGCAGACTTCCTGTCATCGTAGCTCTCCACCCGCTGAAAGAAGAAGCGCTTATCAGAATCCTGTCGGAACCGAAAAACGCTCTTATCCGACAGTATCAGAAACTTCTCGGTATGGATAATGTGGAGCTTGTTTTTGAGGAGAAAGCGGTTCGTGCCATTGCGAAGAAAGCCATCGAAAGGAATACGGGTGCCCGCGGGCTCCGTGCGATTATTGAAAAGATCATGACAAAAGTGATGTATGAGATTCCCGGAATGAAAGATGTGGTGCGCTGTACCGTTACGGAAGATACTGTTCTCAAAGGCGAACCGCCCCGGCTGGAAAGAAAAAAGAAATGAAATTGTAATAAAATATAATATAAATGCGTTCTGCCGTAAGACAGGACGTATTTTTGTTTGAATAGACAGAAGAGTTATCTTCCCTTGCATAGAAACCGTGTTTACTGCGGTGTTTTTTATTGATTCGGGAGAGGCTTTCATCGAGAAAATGCGAAATGTTTCTTAAAAAATCTGCTTTTTTATCGGCTGTGTGGTAAAATATAAAGAAGTGTTGATTCTTTACAAAGACACTGAATTATAAGATAAGAGGAATTTTTATGAACGAGAATACAGATATAGGAGATGCAGCCGTTTTGACACTGCCTGTCGTAGCTCTTCGCGATATCATTGTTTTTCCCCATATGACAGTGAACCTGGATATCGGGAGAAAAGAATCTATTGAAGCCGTCCGCGCCGCAGGCCGCAGTGACCGGTATCTTGCTATGATCATGCAGCGTGATGGAAAAGTGGAAGTACCGCAGGAAGAAGATCTCTACTCCTTTGGTACCGTTGTAAAAGTAAAACAAATGCTCCAGCTGCCCGGCGGCCTCATCCGCATACAGGCGGAAGGGATTTCCCGCATTCGTGTTCACAGCGTCCTGCGAAAAGAAAACTGCTTGGTGTCCCAGGTGGAGGATGTGCCGGAAATCGAGCCGTCGGACGCGCTTCGTGGGGAAGCATACAGAAGGGCCCTTTTGAAATCCTTCTTTGAATGGATTCACAATGCCCAGCAGAATCTTTCGGATGAGCAGATGGAGCAGCTGAAAGCTTCCGACACGCCGGGATACACCGCTGATTTCATTTCTACACAAATGCCTATCAGCCCTGCAAGACGGCAGGCTGTTCTGGAAGAAAACGACGTTATGGAAAGACTTGTTCTTATTCGCCGGTTTCTTGATGAAGAAATACAAATCGGCCGTCTGGAGGCGGAAATAAACGGGGAAGTGCGGAGCCGTATGGAAAAGGAGCAGCGCGATTACTACCTCCGGCAGAAAATAAAGAGCATCCACGACCGCCTCGGCGACGAGATTTCTCAGGATGCGGAAGCGGAAGAATACAGGCAGAAACTCGAAAAAAGCGGAATTCCTGATGAATATAAAAAGAAACTGGAAAAAGAAATTGCTCATCTGGCCACCATGCCGCCCATGATGGCAGAAACTACCGTGGCAAGAAACTATCTGGAATGGATATTTTCCCTGCCGTGGAAAGAAGAAAGCAAAGACCTTCTCGATTTGAAAAAAGCAGCGAAACTTTTGGATGAAGATCATTACGGCCTTGCAAAAATTAAAGAACGTATCCTTGAGTACCTTGCTGTCCGCATCCTTGCTCCGGAAGCAAAGGCGCCTATTATCTGCTTTGTGGGGCCGCCCGGTGTCGGTAAGACCAGCTTTGCCCGCTCTATTGCCCGTGCGCTGGACAAAAAATTCGCCCGTATTTCTCTGGGCGGTATCCATGATGAAGCTGAAATCCGCGGGCACCGCCGCACCTACATCGGGTCCATGCCGGGGCGCTTCATCGAAGCCATTGCCCATGCAAAAACAAAAAATCCCCTTCTTCTTCTGGATGAAATCGATAAAGTGGGCTCTGATTTTCGCGGCGATCCCGCTTCGGCGCTCTTGGAAGCGCTCGATCCGGAACAAAACAAGGCTTTCCACGATAATTACATTGATATCCCCTTCGATTTGTCAAAGGTGTTTTTCGTGGCCACGGCGAACACCGTTTCCACCATTCCGGCGGCACTCCTTGACCGTATGGAACTCATCGAGCTCTCGGGATATACGGAAGAAGAAAAAGTACAGATTGCAAAAAAATACCTCATACCGCGGCAGCGTGAAAGAAACGGGCTGAAAACCGCAGATCTTCATTTTACGGATGCCCTCCTGCGGAAAATCATCAGAAGTTATACCCGGGAAGCAGGCGTTCGTGAACTGGAACGGACCATCGGCGCCCTCTGCCGCAAGGTGGGAAAGAAAATCGTTCTTGCCGATAAAACAATTCCCCCGCTTTCTGCCAGGACACTGGAGGAATATTTGGGACCTGTAAAATTCCTGCCCCTTGCCGAAGAACATGAGTCGCAGGTAGGACGTGTCAACGGTCTTGCATGGACAGCGGCAGGCGGTGAAGTTCTCGATACCGAAGCAATCACCATCAAAGGAAAGGGGAATCTGATCCTTACGGGCCAATTGGGCGATGTCATGAAAGAATCGGCAGAAACCGCATATACTTATATCCGCAGCCGTGCTAAAGAATTAGGGCTTGTGGAAAATTTCTATGAAACGCTGGATACCCATATCCATCTTCCCGAAGGCGCCGTGCCGAAAGACGGACCTTCCGCGGGGATTACCATGGCCACTGCGATGGCATCCGCTTACACCGGACGGAAAGTCAGAGGCGATACCGCCATGACAGGCGAAATTACCCTCACAGGCGAAGTCCTTCCCATCGGCGGAGTGAAAGAGAAAGTTCTTGCCGCCAGCCAATTCGGGATCAGGCAGATCTTGCTCCCTGAAAAGAATAAAAGAGATATGGAAGAAATACCGCAGTCCGTAAGAAAAAAATTGGAATTTATCTACGTGAAAAATGTGGATGATGTCTTGGCGCATGCCTTGATGAAATAGAGGAACGGACATGGCTGAAATCAAGGACAAGAAAAAGTTTCACATCTTCTCTGCCGCCTATATAGGGTCAACGGTGAAGACAGGGGAATATGGCGGAAAAAAAGAAATCGCTTTTATCGGGCGGTCAAATGTGGGAAAATCTTCTCTCATCAACTCTTTAAGTGGTATGAGAAAGCTTGCCTACGTCAGCCGTGAACCGGGAAAAACGAGAACCATCAACTACTACGCTGTACAATCCAGAAGAGATACAGGCAGTGGAGAAGAACGGCAGGAGTGGTACCTTATCGACCTGCCCGGTTACGGTTTTGCGAAAACAAGCCAGGCGAATCGTGATTCCTGGAGCGGTTTTATTGACGAATACATCAGGAATTCGGAGAACCTCGTTATGGTAGGGCTTCTTGTGGATTTGAGGCATCCCGGTCTTCCCATCGATTTGAAAGCTTACGAATGGTTGAAAAAAATTGCGCCGGGGCTCCAAATCATCGGGACAAAAGCCGATAAAACAGGGAAAAATGAAATGAACAAAAATCTCCGCATATTGGAGAAAACCTTTCCTGCGGACACAGCTCCCCTTGCCTACTCATCACTGTCCGGCACGGGGCGGGATAAGCTCCTGGCACTCATTGAAGAAAAAATCTGCAGGTGACCTATGAAAAAAATTATTTTTGCGGCAATCTGTCTCCTTTCTTTCAGACTGACAGCTGCTGCCTACAATACCTATGCGCCGAATTCCTGGGATACTGTAAAAAAAGAAGCCTGGGACTATCAGGCCGTTTACGACCTTTGTGAAAAAGGCCGCGCACCGGACTATGACAGAAACTTTTTCGACAGGGGAAGCCTTACAAGGTATGAACTTGCCTCCGTTCTGAAAAATATTCTCGAAGCGGAGAAAAAGGGCAGTACCCTTACAGACGAAGAGAGGAAGAAACTTGCCCATCTGAAAAAAGAATACATCCGTGAACTGGATGCGCTCGGGTACAGTGATGAAAAAGAAAAGAAAGAGCCCATTATTGAAATCAGCGGTGATGCCAGAGTTCGCTGGACAAAAGGCGAAGAAAACGATGCCCGTATCCGTACCGGAGCAAAATGGAATATAGGAAACTCTACCTATATTCAGGGACAGGGAAGTATTAACTCATAAGAGATAAAAAGACAGTGGTGGAATGCCACTGTTTTTCGTGTCTTTGGCTGCCAGTCATTAGTATAAACTGTGAGCTTGGAAAGCTATAAGCCGGGGACTGGAGGGGGGCAACCGGAAGATATAAGCCTGTCTGCTAAGCGTCATCTTGAGCCGTACGAAAGATCTGCGGTCGTGGTGAGGAAAGCGATAAGCTGTCATCGAAAGTAATAGATTCTTCACTCCGTGTCATGTTGCCATTTCCACGTCTTTCCCACAAGGCATTCTTGCCTCTGTTCAGAATGACAATTGGAGGAAAAGGCATCATAATGAGGTAAACGTTAAGCGTCATCCGAAAGCGAATGTGAAGGATCTATGACCATGGTAAGGAAAGCGGTAAGCTGTCATCGAAAGTAATAGATTCTTCACTCTGTGCCACTGTCCCATTTTACGTTTTTCGCACACAGCATTCTTGCCCCGTTCAGAATGACAGCGGACGGTAAGGTGTCATCCTGAACAAATGTGAAGAATCTGCTGCCGTGATGAGAAAGACGGAAATCAGGTTCTCTCTTATCATTTAATTCACTATGATATGCGAGTATCCTCCGCCACTGACGTGGTTTCCTCCTTTACAAGCAAGGAAACGTCTTGTCTGCCATATTTAAAAGTATTTAACACGAATCGGTGTTTAGAAAAAGAGGTTCTAAGAGGAAGAATAGGGAAATAAAAAAGCCCTGTTGTTTGACAGGGGGCTTTCGATGTATCACCGTACATTTTGTGGCGGAATCTTTATACCTATTTGCCAATAGCCGCTTTCCGCTATTTATTCACCGCTTCGTTCAGCTTTTCGAAGTAGAAGTGCATATTGGCTGTGAGGTCGTCGCTTTCTGTGAGAAGGGCGCCGCCTACGAGGAAGATGGCATCCGGACCGTAGACTTGTACCATTTTTTTAAAAAGCTGCCATTTCATGCCGCCGCTGGGAACAGGGAAGATAGAGCGGAGCCCGCCCATTTCTGTTTCCGTACCGTCGCAGATTTTCCGGCATACTTCTTCGGTGAAAGGAAAGCGTCCGCCGAAGCTGGTGAATATGGCGGCTGCGGTCAGTGCTTGTTTTTGTTGAAGGAAAAGAATGGGCAATTGATAT